>JAEEGK010025659.1_pt1 | contig 12074 bp, 9 predicted proteins | sample 8958771 | NCBI WGS metagenome assembly JAEEGK01 (sample SAMN16246547, study PRJNA631951) | gut metagenome | biome: gut microbiome; feature: rumen; material: SC-attached | host: Bos | place: Iran: Karaj | collected 2018-10 | reverse complement strand
GCCACAGATCTCGATCTGACGCGACTGCTGCGTTTGCTGGCATGGCGGAATAGGCAGACGCAAGGGACTTAAAATCCCTCGGTGGCGACACCGTGCCGGTTCAAGTCCGGCTGCCAGCATTGTTAGTATTTTCTTAAAAGCCTGAGAATTCGCGGTTCTTGGGCTTTTTACTTTTAAATTCTATCACATTTTTTGGTGTACCAAAGGTGTACCTGGCACAAAAAGCGTTGCGGAACTTAGTCAAAGTGGCCTGTTTGCGGGGATTTGTGTAATGTCGGATGTTTGTGTCTGGCGTATGTCCCAGCAGGCATGCACGCTCTGAAGGAGTAAATTCAGCTTCTTCCAGGCGATTGTTGACGGTTCTGCGAAAGGCGTAGCTGGTTTTGCAAGGGAGCCCTGCGCGATTGAAAACGTTTCGGATGTATTCCTCGTAAGATCCCGGCAGGACGTAGCGACCGTCCGCATAGCAGAAGAGGAATTCCGATTCAATGCCGAACTGTTCCCTGCGGGCCTGAAGCTCATCCAAAAGTGCCAGCGCCTTGGGCGTCAGGGGAAATAACCTTCCGCCCTTGGATTCACCCTTTTCGTTTTTGGTAAACTGCTGATAGTCACCGTCCGCGTCTATCATCGCATGGATGTGTAAATCCTCCGCCTTAACGTCCCAAGTCTTGAGGGCACACAGCTCCCCTGGTCTGCAACCAATTTCGGCATGTAAAAGCGTCATGATGTCATAAAAGTAAAAGGAATGAGCCTTGTAATGCCTGTGGTATTCCAAGCGCCGGTTTAATTCCGCCTCAATTTTTTCCATCTCCTTCTCGGAAATAAGGCCTTCGTCATAATCAAAATCCGATTTGATGCTTTGATCACAAAGCGCGTAGCAAGGTTTGTTGTTCATTCCCTTGGCGGGATTCTGATAGATGACCATGTTTTCGATGGCAGTAGAAAAAATGTTGTTTAACAGGGACTTAAAGTTTTTGAAGGCGGATACCTTAAGCGAAAGACGGGTGATCAGCTTCTTGGAGTAGTTTTCAAGGTATTTGGGAGTAATGTCTCGCACGTCCATGTTTGCCAACTCCTTATCAACGAAGCGCGCGTATTCTGCCTTGGTATTTCGGGTCGTTTTTTCGTTCCCGGGATTGCTTTCAGCATATTCCTTTATGAAAAGCTCAAAATAATAGGCCACGGAATGGCTGTGCAATAACGCGTCACCGCCGTAATGATAGTACAGTTTGTCAATCATGCCTTCGTAGGTTTTGCAAAAGATAGAATTTCCATCTAACTTAGTAAAAAAGTAGTCTTCTCCTTTCCTTTTCGTTGGGCTGATGGCAATCGGATTTCCCCTCTTACCAACGTGGACCCGTTTTACAATGGCTTCTTTGGTGTTTAATTCTGCTTTTTTTCTTTTATTCATTTGCTCATCGTATGAAGCACCGATTATCCCAAGTATATCATCCAATTCGCCAAGACGCAACTTGCGAATGTTCGCTTCCGCGTCCCAATATGCCTGTTTCATAATAATTGCTTTATCTTCTTTCATTCACGTTCTCCTTTGATTTAAATGAAAAAAGGAGCAGCCTGTAATGCGCAGGACTGCCCCTTGACAAAAAAAATCCCTTGCCGGGCGTGGCAAAGGACGAGTGACGGGTTATTCATGTTCAGTTTGCAATAAGTCTTTTTTCCAGCTCTTCAAAGTCGTAATTGTGCTGGTTCGCAGGTTTTGATGCGATTTGCTTGGAACAAGAGGGCGCAGGCTTGTAATCGCCCTCCCGCGCCTTCCAGCTGTCCACCTGCATTCGCCAGTCAGTTACGGGCATTCCTCCGGAGAGCGTCCAGTCTCGGGACCCGTAGTAGGTAAGGAACTTTTCGGGATTGAAGTCCTGATAGCCGATTTGTTCGGCATATTCAGTTAATTCCTTTACGGAAGGAATGATGAGAGGGGGCTGGTCGTTACCCTCTCTTTTTTGATTATCCTTGTCTAATTTTATCTTGTTCTCTTCTAATTGCGTAACGGACCCGTCACGTTCACGTAACGCTTCCGTTACGTCTTCGTCACGCTCCCGTGCCGTTTCCGTTACGCCTTCGTCACCTTCCCGTGCCGCTTCCGTTATGCTGCCGTCGTCTTCCGGGATGCCTTCCGCTTCCCCGGCTGCCCTTTGGAAAAGCTCTTCTTCCGTCAGAAGAAAGTAGACGCCGCCGATCTCCTTAACGAGGGACGCTTCTTTTCGGTGAAGGGAAGGGTGGTGGAGATCCTTTCGGATGGTGTTGGCAACGCGCCAGTGCGTTACGAGGCAGATCCCGCTGTCAAACCGGATCAGGTACCCCTTGTCCAGAAGCTCCCGCAGGTGTTTTTTTGACGCGCCCACCATGCGGACCGTCGTGTCCACGTTTGAAACGAATCCGTCGTCGTCCCCGGCCAGGTTAAGGTGCACGTAAAGCTCCCTTGCCCTAATGGACATGCCGAGAAACTCGTCAGAGCTGACGACTTCCCTTGCGATCATTCTTCTTCTTGCCATGTGTAATTAGCTCCTTTCGTTTTCTTTTTTGTTGTGACGCTGGCGATTCTCCTGTTGCCGTTCGGCATTTCTCCGGGCGGCTTCCCTTCGTCCTTGGGCAAGTCGCTCCAGGATTGACGCCCTGGCTGCCTTGGCGATTTCGTTCTGATGCCTTTTTTTGACGTCGGGATCATGCAGGACTTTTTTAAGCAGTGCGGTAAGGTCGCAGGTCTTTTCCTTCAGGTAATCCGTAAGGCCTGAGAGAAGGCGGGACGCTAAACGCCTTTGGTCCTGCGTGCAGTCGGTTTCGTTTTTTTGGATTTCACCGTCATACTTTTCGATGAGGGCAACGTTTGCCCTTACGGTTTCGGTTTTGACCGCGTCGGTAACGAGTTCGACGGCTTTTTCGTAAGCCGCGTCCGTCACTTCGTTTACCAGGCCGTCAAGGTCGGAAGTCTTCAGGGTGAGTTCGTCGAGTTCCTTCCGCAGTTTTTCACTCTCATTGCGTTTGGACGACAGGAACTCGTCCATCTCGGAAAGCACCCCCCGTTTTTGCCGGATCTCTTCTTCCTGTCTGGCCAAAATGAAATCGTTTTTCTCCAAATGGACCTTTCCGTCAAGGGGAATCCTTTCAACGGTCACGCCGTGCTTTTCCGCAATGGAGATAAAAACGTTTCTTACCTCGGCGTCAAAACTCATCTTGCGGCTGTTCTTCATTCCCGGCTTTTTCTCCGGATCAGGCAGTGAGAATCCTAACGCTTCACATGCCTTTTCCTGCTTTGGAAACAACGTGCCGTAACCGTCGTCGGCGAAAAAGACGTGCCGTTCGTGCACGTGCGGAGTGGACTCGTCCATGTGCAGGGCCCAGTCGAGAATTTTAAAATTTGAACCGTAGCGTTTTTCCATTTCTTCGAACAGTTCCGTCACCACCTGAACAAACAGGGCGGGGTCTTCGTAGCCGTCCTTCGTGCCAAGCTGATAGACGGATTCCTCCGGACAGGTCCTTGGATCCGTCAGCACGTCGTCAAGTTTTCGAATCCGTTCCCTGTGCCTGGATTTTTCGTGTCGCTCGTTTTGCGCGTCAACGGAATCTGAAAATTTTTCAAAATAATAAGCCCGTTCGATTTCGTCAAAATTGTGTTTTCGCTTCGGCCGGACGCCGTCCGCGTCCGCAACGTTAAGTCCCTGGTAACAGTCCCAGTAAACGTTCATGAAGCACCTGTTTTCGTCCACGTGTTCCGCGTTTTCAACATTAAAGCTTCTGTCGTTGTGGCCTGCCTTAAAGATTCCGTTCTTCCCCTTTCTGCCGTTGTGTCTTGTTGCCCTTCTTTTGCTCATTTCCTTTTTTCCTCCCTTTTCTGAAAATCTGTTTTTCCGAATTTGCGGCGAAGCCGTTCCGTCTTAAGCGAAGCGCGACGGATGATAACCCAATACAAAGTGTCGCGGGCAACACTTCATTGGGCCATGGCCGCGCCCTGGACCTGCCCGGGATTTCGACCCGGACCCGAGCGTGGCGTTGCCCCTGCACCCCACAAGGCACTTCGTCCTTGACCAGACCGGGATGCCTCCCCGGACCCGCCCAAGGTTTCACCCTGGACCTGAGCGGGATCCTCCCTGCACCCTGGCGGAGCCTTGCTCCTGCACCTTGCGTAAGGCGCCGCCTTCACGATCCGGCAGGGAGTTGCGCCCCCTGCACTTCGCCCCGCCAAAAGAAAAAATCATCCCCTCACGGGGGATGATCTTTTTCTTTGGCCATTATGTTCACCTCCTTCTCTTTCTTTTGTTTTCCAGAATGATGTTTTTGACTGCTTCATACGGAGTGGGATCGCAGTTACCATATTCGTTCCTGACGTTTAGCATCTCCTCCTTTCGCTTTCTGTTTTGTCTTTGCCTTTCCCTGTTCTTCATTTTTTCCTCCACGTTAAATTAACTTTTTTTTGTTACGGCGACGTCCGCGCTTGCGGGAAACTCCGGGCTCCTTCGAACCGATTATCTTTTGTTCCAAGTCAAGTTTATCGTTTGGAAGGACCTCGTCCCGTATGTCCGAAAGGCAGGATTTTTTAACGAAAACAAAAAAATTCCGCGCTTTCGGAATTCCTTCCTTGACGCGGAACCTGTAAGGCGGTATATTTATAAAAAGAACAAATGTTCGAAACTGTTTCAGGGGTGAAAAACAATGAAATGTGAATTGACGTTACAGGAAAAACTGAAAGATTTGCGAAATGAAAGAGGCTTAAGGTTAGAAGAGCTGGCACGGGAAACGGGTCTTTCCAAGTCGGCGCTTGGCAGTTACGAGAGCAATGATTACAAAGACATTCCTTACCGGGTAATCATCGAACTGGCAAATTATTACGGCGTCAGCGTGGAGTACCTCATGGGAGTGACGGACAACAAAACGCAGGCAAAAACTTCGGTAAGGGAACTGAAACTGGATGATGAAACCGTAGAGATTCTGAAAAGCGGAAAGATAAATAACAGACTTCTTTGTGAGATCATTAAGCATCCGGATTTCTGGAAATTCATGAGTGACACGGAAATATACATCGACAGTCTGGCCTCAATGCAGATCAATAACCTGAACGGTTACGTTGCCATGATGCGGACGAAAATCCAACTCAAAGACGAGGTCCCGGAGACCGAACATTACGTTCGGACGCTCAAGGCATCCGAGATAGAAGAGGACGATTATTTCAGCAGACTGATCGGAACCGACATCACAAACATCGCAAAAGACATCCGGGAAAACCATAAAAAAGACAAAGAGACCGGCGAAGACAATAATCCGCTCACCGAGGTCATTGACATTGTGCAGGAGTATGCAACCGCGACTGATCCGATGAAGGCAACGTTGTCCACCTTGAGCAGACAGCTGGGAATGAACTTTAACAAAATGGATCCTGCGGAGATCCAGTTTTTTACCGGAATTGTTGAAAAGTACTCTAATGTTTATAAGAGCATGCTGCCGAAAAAGGGAAGAGGAAAGCGGTAACCATGGAAATATTATTATTTATGTTATTTTCATAATGGTTCCGAGCGGAGTGAGATTCCCAGGGATTGGGGGCCGAGCATCTAACAAGCAAGGAGTCCCGATGATAATCGAGACACTCTTGCTTATTTGTGAAGTAAAGTACGAACATGTTTTTCAAATATTTATTTGCATTTCGTTCCGACTTTTCAAAGATTCTTCAAAATGCTATACTGTTATTATAAGATGAAATATAACTTATGATGTATTTGTACGGAGGATGGCAAGGTACATATATATTGCCAGAAAAGAGATTAATTAGGTCTTTTATCTTTTTAGTTAATTGATTAAGTCAAATCGTTAAGGAAAGAATCGAAGATGATGCAAACGAAAAAGCAGTCTTACATTTTTCGATAACTGCCCCTTCGTTTGCATCAATTTCGATTTTTCCTGGTTGAACAAAGCGCGTCCGGGGTACCACCACATATGGGATTTCAATCTTTTCGCTCTTTGTCAATCAATATATCACATGTTGAGAAAAATGAATATCAAATACTCAGATATTCTTTTTTAAAGCAACACAAATAAGCCTCACGAGGAAGCTTTTTTTGAAGTATTCAGTTTCCGCTTCTCAACATAGCATATGAGGAGTCGGAACAGTTAAGAACTCATCTGCTGGCAGGGGTATTATCTTTCCGCCACAGGAAGAACATTTACAAACATCTTTGTTATAAAGTAACTTGATAATAGCCGGTGCATCAAGATTCTTAAGCCGTGATATGTATTGCCTGCATCCCAATAGGTTGCGGCATAAGGTTATCTTCCTGCTTTTGTTGCGTGATGACAGCAATCCATAATGCCGTATTCGGACGAAACGTTTGGGAGGAACATGCATCAAGAACCTGCGAATGAATTCTTCTCCGGAAAGACTAAGTTCTTTCCACTGACCATGGTTCTTGTAATCTTTAACCGTAAATGTAACGGTTGAATCAGTCATGCATTTAATACGATAGTTGCTTATGGCTATACGGTGGGTGTACTTGCCAAGATATTTGATCACGGATTCAGCACCCTTAAAAGGTTTTTTGCAATAAGGAATCCATTCTTTGGCATAGCAAGTATCCAAAAGTTCCTTGAAAACATAATGATTTTTAAGCGGTTCCGCTGTGCCATGGAATTCCAGTTTTCCATCTGACCAAAGCTGTTTTAATTCCGCGAGATACTTACCGCGGAATACTTTCGAGATAACCTTGATGGGAAGAAAAAAATCTTCTCCGTTATCCTTCCAATGATTCTTAGGATCAAGTCCTCCGCCAAGTACTATGGAGTGTATATGCGGATGGAAATTCATCTCGCTCCCCCAGGTATGAAGGATACATATATAGCCTATGTCGGCTCCGAGATGTTTTTTATCTGACGCCAGCTCACTTAAGGTATCGGATGCAGCGTGGTACAGAGCGTTGTAAAGAAGCTTCTGGTTGCTGTATATGACTGGATTCAGCTCTTCCGGAACAGTAAAGACTACATGAAAGTATGGTGCATCCAAGACATCCTCTCTGCGGGCATCTACCCATTTCTCTTTTGGAAACTCCTGACACATTGGGCAGCATCTGTCTCGGCAGGAATTATAATGGATTGAAATGCAACCACAGTCTTCACAAACGCTTATGTTTACTCCAAATGCGCCGGTCTTACAATTTATGATGTGATAGGCAGCTTTTCGCTGGTCGGAGGAAAGTGTATGCCGTTTCTCGTAATCTGGATAAAATCTGTTAAATACATCCTGAATGGTTACAGTACATTCACCACTCATGATTTGACGCCTTTAGGATCGTCAAAAGGGCTACGGATGCCGAGAAGGGTCTTATTGCTAACATGCAGATACACATCTGTAGAGCGAGGATCCACATGACCAAGAAGGGATTGGATATATTTAATGTCAACACCGCTTTCAAACAGATGACTTGCAAAACTGTGACGGCAGGCGTGGGATGAAACACGGCGAGTTATACCGGCTTTTTTAGCACTTGCTTTGAAGAATTGGTTAATGCTTCCGATATCAAGGTAACTTCCTGTCCAGGAACTCGGAAAAAGGATACCTCTGGGTTTGCCACATTTAAACCAGTATTCGGTAAGCAGATCAAGATTCTTTTCTGAAAGTATAGTATATCTGTCAATCCTGCCTTTAGCTTCACGGACATGAATGGTCATGTTGGTGCGGGAAATATCATCGTAATGCAGATGGATTACCTCTGACACACGAAGTCCTGAAGAATACATGGTAGCAATGATAGCCTTGTGCTTGAGATTGTCAGTTGCATCAATGATAGCGTTAATCTCCTGTGGGGGAAGGACTGTTGGAAGATTCCGCTCACGTTTCATTGCAGGAACTTCTTCGTCATCCCAGGCAATCTTAAGAACTCTCTTATAAAGAAACTTGATGGAAGCGCGATAATGGTTATGCGTTTCAGGGGATATGCCCTCCAGACGTTTCCTGGTAAGGAAGGCGTCTGCCTCCTCAAGGGAAAGTTCAGAGATTTGCTTATTTGTGCAACGCAGGAAATATCCCACATCGTTGCAATAGAGCTGAATTGTTCGTTCACGCAGGTTGCGTTTTTCCGCAGCAAGGCGGATAGAGTTATAAATATCTTCGTACATTGAAAACCTCCTAAATATGTAGTGTTAACGACAACAACTACCTATCAGGAGGAGCATTAGCATCATAATTGTGATTGAATATGACGCTAGGAAATGTTATTCTTTTCATAGGCAGTGGAACTTTCTTGGTTCAGTTGTTTTGTTGTGGTGACTAAACTATACCGAATAAAGGAAGATGTTTCCACTGCTTTTTTAGATAAAGTAAAACTGCGCCACAGCCTTGGCAGGCCATCGCGCAGCGATTTTGTTCAATCGGAATTTGTGGGGATGTTTTAATGACTATAAGAAAAATCAATCTGTTAGATGATGATGAATTAAGAAACCGAATAGATGCTCTTTATGAGATACAACCGCAAATTACAATTGCAAAGTGGTCATTAGAAATTGCGAAGCGTAGTATTTGTATATGTAATATTTGCGAAAACTCTTTTCCAGAAGTTGCTGAGGGATTTAGAATAAATGAAATGTGGCAAGCAGGAAAGGCGAGAATGCATGAAGTACGACAAGCGGGATTTGCAATACACAAAGTTGCACGTGCTCAAACAGATGAACTATTGACTGTAACATTTAGAGTCATTGGTCAAGCAGTTGCAAGTGGACATATGAAAGAACATGGAATGGTCGCAAGTGATTATGCAATTAAGTTGATTAATCTTATGTATCCATGTGATATGTCTAAAGTCATCGAAGAAAGACAATGGCAATTAAGTAAATTGGATGAATTATCGCAATGACAAATTTTAGTTTGACAGAGCGTCAAATTCAAATTTGTCGAGATGAGCGATAGAACATAATATTGGAATGTTAATTCCTAACTTCCAGTAAATTTTGAAACTCAATAGAATAAAAATGGCAAAAAGCCCGGAAAATTCAGCATCTGTGTTGATTTTTCGGGCTTTTCTTGTTGTTATTATTGAGTTTCAAAATTTACTGGAAGTTAAGATAAGAATAATTATTTTAGAAAAATTTTATGAGTAAATAATTGCACAAGATTGTATTTGATAATACTATTTTTTTTGTCAGAATTCTAATTTAGACAATCCAAACAGTGTTGAATTTCGTTCTGTGACTATATAAGATGACCTGAGCGAAGCGGGAGAAATGATAATAAATATGATACAAAAACAGTTTAAGAGCATTGTGGTTGCCCAAATATTTTCTGCACTTGCAGTAACAGTGTGTCTGCTTATTGATGGAATGCTGACTAGTAAATTCCTTGGTGAAGATGCTATGGCTGCTTTCGGAATGGCAGGCGCTCTGATTTTTCTCTTTGCTGCAATCGGAGGGACAATTGCTGCCGGTGCTCAGATAGTCAGTAGTAAAGCATTAGGGCAGGGGGATGCTAAGGAAGCTAATGCATCTTTTTCTTCAGCGGTAGCGACGGGATTTGTGATATCAATTATTAGCGTTGTTATAGTGATGCTTTTTGCAGATCCGATTTCTGTGGTTCTTGGTGCGGTCAAGGGAACCACTACTCAGGCATTGACAAGGGACTATCTTGTTGGATATATGATAGGGTGTCCGGCCTTTGTGCTAATTCAGACACTGAACCCTTTTCTTCAGCTTTCAGGAAAAAAGAAAGTTGTTCTTTTGGCGGTTGCTCTTATGATTGTTGCTGATGTGTGCAGTGATCTTCTAAATGTTTTTGTTTTTCATCAAGGAACCTTTGGGATGGGTGTTGCCTCATCTTTAAGTTATTATGCTTCATTTGTTGTTGCGGCAGTTCCCTTTATTAAGAAAAAAATTTCCTTTTCCATGGATCTCAAGTTGTTCAGTTTATCTATTATGAAAAAAATTGCAGTTCTTGGAGCGACTTATGCGGTATATCAGGTGTGCAGGGCTCTTTTCAGACTGACAGCGAATCATATATTTATGCGTCATGGTGGGGAGACTCTTGTAGCTACATTTTCAGTAATCAATACGGTGTATGAGATATGCCTTTCAGCAGGAATGGGCATAGCTGCAACTGTACTAATGATGTCTGGAGTATTTTATGGAGAGGGCAATCGAAACGGATTGGATAATCTTATAAGGATGTTTGTAAAATATCTTACAATGATAAACTGTGGGATTATTGCGGTAGTAATTATTTTTGCAAATCCTATTATCGCACTTTTTAGCAGTGATGCTTCACTAACCGGTGCATGTGTTACCGGGCTTAGGATAATTATAATAGCGATACTGCCTTTTTCATTTTCTGCATGCATGAGAAGCTTTTATCAAGGCATTCAAAAAACATTCCTGTCTCAGGTGATATGTGTGATTCAGAACTATGTTATGGGGGTTGCGATGATCCTTCTTGCACAAAAGATGCTAGGGAATGACATTTTCCCTTGGGTGGGTATAGTCGCCGGAGAATCTTTTACTGTTATATTTATTCTGATTCTTACATCTATTATAAATCGTCGATCGTTCAGAGGACTCGCTGATCTGGATATAGCAGATGCTTCAGTTAGAGCAATAAATCCGGAGGCGGAGTTTATCCTGCACAATCAGAAGGAGGCAACAGAAGTGGCATCCATGCTGCAGGAAATCTCAGCTAATCTTGGGTTAAGAAGTGCTGATGCCATGGCTATAGCTATGTGCGTAGAAGAGATGGGAGCCAATACGTTTTTTCACGGCAGCAGTAAATCTAAAGATGAGACACAGATTGAAGTCAGGGTAATGAAAGCATCAGATGGAATAAGTGTCACCATGACTGATAATTCTTCTCTGTTTGATCCTGTAGGTTATTATGAGCAGCATAAGGATGATAAAAAAGATGGACATATAGGCATAAGGAATGTCAGAAAGCTTGCAAAAGATATGAACTATATAAATATGTTTGGACTTAATTGTGTGACAATAAAAATATGATTATATGTTAAGGTGGTTATGAAAACAATAAAATGTCCTGAGAAATCCGCTACATGAGGGGGTTGGGATCAACTATGGAGGTGTTTTCTATGAGCGAAATCAAAGTAGCTGACAACAATGGTATTTCTGCAATTATCATTCCGGAGAGACTTAACGCTGATAATGCTCCCGCTTTCGGAGAAGAAGTACTATCTTATCTTGAAAAGAACGAGATACAGAAATTTGATTTTGATGCATCTGATACAGAATACATATCAAGTGCAGGGCTTAGAATTTTTCTAATGATTAAGCAAAAAGGATATGATTTTGAAATCATCAATGTCAACAAAGATGTATATGATATTTTTGAAGTTACCGGGTTCTCTGACATATTGAAAATCAGGCGTAAAATGCGTGAGGTCTCTGTAGAGGGACTTGAAATGATAGGCATGGGCGCTACTGCCAAAGTATATCGCCTTGATCAGGATAAGATTATAAAAGTATTTTCTGATGTGTATTCTCTTTCTGACATTGTTACTGAGATGGACAGAACCAAGCAGGCATTTATAAAGGGGATTGTTACAGCTATATCCTATGATGTTGTAAAGGTTGGTGACAGCTATGGTACAATCTATGAGATGCTGAATGCCAAAACTCTCTCAGAAGAATTCAACTCCAATCCGGACAAGGAAGACCATTATGTCGAGCAGTATGTAAACTTTATGAAGAGGATGAATAGCGTTAGGATTGACAAGGAGTTCTTTACATCAAGCAAAAAACATTACATCGGAAGATTGCACATGTTTAAGGACAGGATTGCCCCGGAAATATTTGACAGGATGTGTGCTATGATCGAGGCAATTCCGGATGCGGAATTTTTTGTACACGGAGATTTCCATCCCAAGAATGTGATGTATGAAAATGATGAACCTATTCTTATAGATATGGGTGGAACTACTTATGGCCATCCGTTATTTGATATCATGAGTTTTGGAGTTTTGAGACTGTTTGCTCCTGTTGTTCCTGATGAATTTGCATTTCAGTTTGCAGGAATGAGTAAAGTGCCGGTTTTGAGAGTATGGGATAAATTTATAAAGATTTATTATCCTACTGATGATGAGGAA
>JAEEGK010025658.1_pt1 | contig 12075 bp, 3 predicted proteins | sample 8958771 | NCBI WGS metagenome assembly JAEEGK01 (sample SAMN16246547, study PRJNA631951) | gut metagenome | biome: gut microbiome; feature: rumen; material: SC-attached | host: Bos | place: Iran: Karaj | collected 2018-10 | reverse complement strand
ATATATGATAATATAGAAAAGATAAAAGATCCAATTACAGGTAAAACTAAAATAATAAATAAAGAAACTGGAGAAGAAATAAATGATATTAAAATTGATGAACCAATTACTCATAATATTCAATTTAGAAATAAAAATGAAATTAATAATGGAAATAATGTAAATGACGAAAGAAATTTAGATTTTTCAAATAAAAATTTAATTACTACAAAATCAAATTTTACTACTGAAGAAACAGAAAAATATTTTACAAATTTTAACAATAATTTTCCAATTGAATTCATTTATATAAAAGATTCAAATACTGGCAAAAAAATTTTAATTAATAAAGATACTGGAGAATCAAATTTTGAAATAAAAACAGATAAAAATAAAGAATATTTAATTAATAAAAAAACAGGCGAAGTTATTAATGACGTTACTAAAGAATTAGACCCAAAAACAAAAGAGGAAAATTATCTAATTAAAAATCCAAATAATTATAATTTAATAGAAGAAAGAAATATTCCTTTAAATACTACTGAATTCATTTTGAAAAAAGATCCAAAAAACAAAAAAGAAAATTTAATAAACAAACAAACAGGAGAAAAATTAGATAATATAATTTTAAGAAGAAATTCTATAAATGGAGAAATAAATTTTATTAACTCAGAAACAGGAAAAAAATTAGATAATATTATTTTAAAAAAAGATCCAAATACAAAAGAAGTAACATATATTCAAATTAATAATGATAATTTAAATGTTAAAGAAACTGATTTAGAAATTAAATTAGACCCAAAAACAAAAAAAGAAATTTTAATTAATAAAGAAACTGGATTTCCATTATATAATATTGAAAAAAGAAATGATCCAGAAACAGGAAAATTAATATTTGTAAATAAAAAAACTGGAGAAATTATTAATAATATAATTGTAACAGTTGACGAAAATGGAAATGAAAAAGTAAAAAAAATAAATATAATTTATCCTATAAACAAACCAAATAATGAAAAGAATTTAATTAAAAAAAAAGAGAAAGTAGGGAAGGAAATTGGTCTTAATTTAGAAACAGGAAAACAAATAAATAATATAGAAAAAAAAAGAGATAAAAAAACAGAGGAATCTATTAGAGATATTATTAAAAAAGATCCATTAATAGGAAATGAAACAATAACTTTTAGAGGGGATAATGATGATAATAATAATGAAATGAAGATAAAAGACTTAATTACAAATAATAATGTATTAATTGATAAAAAGAAGGGAGAAAAAGTAGACAATCACAAAATGAGATATGATGATTCTAATGAAGAAAGTAAAATAATTAATAAAGAAAGTGATGAAGAAGATAATAGAATTAAAATAGAAAAAGATCCTATAACTGGAAAATCAAATTTTATTAAAGAGGAATCAAATAAAACCATAAATGAAATTATTATTCAAAAAGACCCAAAAACAGGAGAAGAAATATTAATTAATAAAGAAACAGGAAAAAAATTAGATAATGTAATTAAAAAAATAAATAATAAAACCGGAGAAGCAATTTTAATTAACAAAAAAACTGGAGAAAAGATTGAAAGAGTTAAAATTAAAAAAGAACCCATTACCGGTAAATCAACTTTAATTATTAAAGAAGATTCTCCAATTACAATTGAAATTTCTAATATTAAAGATTTAAAAACTGGGAAAGATATTTTAATTAATAAATTGACTGGAGAAAAAATCACTAATTTAGAATTAATTGTTAATAAAAAAACAGGAGAAACTTTATTACTCGATAAAGAAACTGGAGAAGAAATTAAAAATATTGAAAAAAAAAAAGATTCAAAAGGTAAAATTTATTATAGTGTAAAATTACCAAATAATAAAAAAAATTATTTCATTTCAACTAAAGAAAATAAAGGAGATATGATTAACAATAATAATTTATTAAAATCATTTTCACCAAAAAATGTAGATAATAATAATCAATCAGAAATGAATTCAATTCTTTCTATTAAAAATCCAAAAACAGGAAAAGAAGAATTAATAAATAAAGAAACAGGAGAAAAAATAAATGTAGAAAAAATAGTAAATCCAAGAACTGGAAAATCTGAATTAATTAATAAAGATACTGGAGAAAAAATAAAAAATATCCAAATAAAAAAAGACCCAAAAACAGGAGAAGAAATTTATAGTCCAATTCACAAAAATGAAAAAAATATTATCAATAATAATTTAAATGATAATAATGATATTATAATAAAAAGAGATTCGAAGACAGGAAAAGAAATACACATAAATAAAATAACAAACAATAAACAAATAGAATATAATAGAAAAAAAGACAATCAAGAATCAAAAAAAAAAAAAATGAAAAGTAAAATAAAATTATTTGATTCATTACCGGATTTTTCAAATTCAAATTTAGATAATATTGATAAAATAAAAATATTAAAAGAAAGAATGTTTACTGATTCAAATGAAAATAATGAAAGAAATATATTAACAAATCAATATTATACATCAAGAATCAAAACAAAATTAAACAGAGACAACAATGAATTATTCTTTAAAATAATTCGTCAAAGTCAACATTCAAATGTTCAAAATTATAATGATTTACCTTATGAAAGTATGTTATCTTCAATAAGAATATTAATGGATAATAATAATAATTCAAAAAGTCCAGGTAAAAAAAATCCTCCAAATCCAGATAGTCAAGTAAGTAAAATTTTAAATTCTATTAATTTACATTATAATTCAAGAACTATTGAAGATGAAGAAGATAGTGATATTAATAATAATAATAAAAGTGTAAATGATGATTACAAAAAAAGAGAACATAGTTTAAATTTAAAACCAAAAACAATGAAAAATGGATATATTACTAATTTTAATTCTTTTATTCATAAAGTAAATGATATTGATAACAATGTTTATAGTTCTCAAGATAATTATTTTAATATATTGTCTTATAAGAATAAAGCCACAGAAATTTCTAATAAAAAAAATAAAAAAAAAGCAAAAAATGGAGATTTTAGAAGTTCTAATAAAGGAAATAATTTAATATCAGAAAAAAATGATAAGAAAAATAAAAATAATGAAATTAAATTAAGTATAAATAGTAATAATGAAAATATTAAAAATTTAAAATCAGGTTATATTGAGAATTGTCGTGTTCATATTTATAAAAATAAAAATATGATAAACAAAGAATTGACACCTAAAGTTCCAATTAAATTTAGTCAAAGTATTTTTGAACAAAATAATAATAATTTTAATAATATAAAAAATCATAAAAATTATTATCCAAATTACAGTCAAATTATACAATCAAATTTTGATAAAATTGATAAAGGAAAATCCCCTTTAAGAAGATTTAATGAATCTAACTTACCTGATATTTCTTCAATTTCTCAGTTAAGTGATAATTTTTATAAACTTCCAGATTCTAAAATTAATAATATAATGTTACCAAATGCTATGGATTCTGAAAGATATAAATTTTTCAAAAAGTAATTAAAGTCTTTATTTTTTCTTAAATTATTTCATTTAAATTTTTATTTATTTTTTTATTGAAAACACATATTTTTTGTGATAAAAATTTAAATTCTTTATATAGAACATTAAATAATTGAAAAATAAAACTTAAAAAATAAACTCTACTTAAAACATATTATTTCATTAATTTAATTTTAAATATCAAAAAAAAAAATAAATAAATACAAAAAAAAAAAATAAAAAACAATGTTTTTAATCCCTAAAATTATTTTCTAATTCAATAAAATCAGGTCTTTTCTCTTCATTAATTTCCAACATTTTTAATATTATATTAACAAACTCAAATGAATATCTTGCAACTAAATACCTTGCCAAAATATTTTTAATAGTCTCTCTATCTTTCAATTCTCTAATATTGTATAAAGATTTAAAAGTCAAAGTTGCTGCAAATAAAATACACATTCCTAAACTAAATACATCACTTTTAAAGCAATTATGATAAACAACATTTTTCTTTAATTTCAAAGCATTAAATAATATAGGACTCATATATAATTCAGTTCCTCTAATCATATGTTCATTATCATTGTTATTATTCATTATTTTTGCTTCTCCAAAATCACATATTTTATATTCATTTCCTACAATTAAAATATTTTGCGGTTTTATATCTCTATGGGCAATATTATTTTGTTGTAATTGAGAAAATGTTTTTATTAAAGGTTTTATTATATTTATTAATTCTCCTTCAGTGTAATAATTTTTATTTTGTGCTCTATTTTTTATTTCTTTTTCCCAATCTCCCGAAGCTAATTCCATTAAAACAAAAAAAGCATAATTTCCTTCTTCTAATTTTTTACTTTGAGAACCGAATATTCTTATTATACCTGAACATTTAGTTTTTTTTATAAATGAAATTGCTAAATCATATTCGCTCCTAATATTTTCTATTTTATCTAAAGAAGGAGATATTATTTTTTTTAAAGCATATAATTCATTATTTTTTGACCAAATTGCTGAATATATTTTACCAAAAGTTCCTTCACCAACTTGTTTGTTTATTGTAAAGTCATTTGGATCAAATTCTTCATCAGGTTCTATAATATAATTATTACTTATTTTATTTGAATTATTATTATTATTATTGTTATTATTGTTGATGAAGTTATTTATGTTTATATTTACATTAAAATTTAAATTAATGTTTTGAAAAATTTTTGAATTAATTAAATTTTTAGATGATTTTTCCCTTGTTTTCATTTGAAGTAAACTATTTTCTCTACTAATATTATGTGAAGGAAATTCATGAAAAGATTGAATTCTATTAATTTCATTATGTGTATTATTAATGAAATCTTCATTACTAACATTACTAATATCTTTTTTGAAATTCATTTGAATTGAGTTGTTTTTAGGTATTATTTTATTACTTGAAGGTGGTCTTTTAAAAGAAGAATAAGGACCAATTAAACCAATATTTTTAGGGATTTTAATTATTGAATTTGAACTTAAATCTTTTTTTTGAGAAATTTTTTTGAAAATATTAACCCCAATGTTTTTAGTACTTTTTTCTGTTTGAATTGGTTTAATTATTGGATGATAATCATTAGTGTCTATTGCGTTATAGTTTGAAATGTTACTATTTTTTCTTGAAGCATGTTCTTCTTTATTGTTATTTTCAGTTAAAACATGAACTGGATTCTTATTTCTATAAACTCCAATAAAATCAGTATTGATATTATTATTAATTGAATAATTATTTGGTCCAACCCCAAAATTTCCATTATTTCTAACATTAATTCCACTATTAAAGTGACTATAAATATTTTTTTTATGATTTGAATTATGATGAATATTTAAAATATTATGATATTCATTTTGTATATTATCATTATTATTTGGCTCAAATTTAGGAATAGAAAGAGTATTTTTTTCTAATAAATTATCACAATTAGGACAAAACCATTCAACTTTATTATATTCCATAATTTCCTTACAAACAGAACAAATAACAATTTTTTTTCCTTGATATTCTCCCAACAATAAAATTCCGTTACAATCATAATCGTGAATAAAATATTTTTCCTTATTTAAATCAAATCCACATTTACATTTAAAGTTAAAATCAGGTTTTGCATAATTTTTATCTACTAAAGCATTTCTAACTGCAACTTTTTTAGGTTTGTTTTCAAATTTAATATATATTTTAACTTTACTTTGAAAATCTTTCCCACAAACTTTACATTTCCATTTAGTATTAGAAATTTTATTTTTCCATTTACAATTAAAGCATTTAAATATCTTTCTTTTATTACTAAAATATAATCCTTCATTACATCTTGGACATTTCATATCTTCATAATAATAATTTTTACAATGATATTCCTCCCAAGTTGCCTTTTCATAATCTTCAATTTGTTCTTCTTCTTTTTCATATAATTCAGAATAATAATCTTCCATACATTCTTTACAAAATAAATGAATTTGACTTGATTTATATATCATTTTACAAAATAAACATATTATAAAATTAAATTTTGAAGGATATAATAATTCTTCACCACATATATGATAACATTTTGATGTATTATCACAATGAGGAATTATGTCATTAATATTTAAAGGATCAATTTTATTCAAAGATTTTTTTGAAGAAATGATTATTTCTCTTATTTTTTTCACTGATAAAATATCAGGCATGTAATTTTGAGATTTTAATAATGATTGAATTTTTGCTAAAGATAATTTTGAATAAGAATTTATTTTTTCTTTTCCTATTAAAGCTGTTGCATTAGATATTATTGAATTAAAAATTGCTTTTTCTCCTAAATTTAATATATTTTCAAATATTTCGTCATATTCCTCTAAGAAAATATTATACAGTTCTTTCTCTTCGAGAGTTAATTTTAAGTCGTTTGATTTTTCTTGGATTTTTTCTGCTGTTAATGACCTTTTTATCATTTTTTTTATTTATTTTTAGAATTTTATTTTTTTTCATAATTTAAATTTTATATTTTATTCATTCGAGATTTTAAAATATTTTTTTATTTGTTCAGTATAAATATTTATATTTTGATTATATATTGGTTTTTTAAGTAAAAATAGGTAAAAATTTCTTGTTTTTAATTTTTTATTTTTTTATTTAAAAATAATGAGCATTTAATTATAATTTTTTAGAAGAGAAAAAAAATATGAAAAATAAAATCAAACACAATTATTTTAAAACATTCAACATATTAAAACCGAAAAATACATTAAATATTGAAACGATAAAATACAACCACTAAATTAATCAATATATATACCAACAAATAGATTTATCGATAATGTAAAACAATTATAAGAGAAAAATTAAAGTCAATAATAAAAAAATAAGATAAATCTAATCAAGATGATGATGAAAAAATTATAGTTAAAACTTAAAATAATCAAAGTTTTAAAAAAATAAGTGATAAGGAAATCATTTAATTATAATGACTAAAAAAAAATCCTAAAAAAATGATTAATAATAAAAATAAAAAATATATAATTGTCAACAAAAATAAAAATTTTAATGATATAATATATGTTTAAATGATTAAATGATAATTATAGATATATTTTCCATTATCACAAACAAATATAATAAAAAGATTTATTCAAAAAATCTTTCACATCTAATATAAATGTACTTAAATTCAGAAAAAAAAAAGAAAATAATTAGAAAAATCAAAATCTTAGTGTAGACCACCAACCCCTGAGATAGAGAGGAGGTCAGGTTAAGATAGGATATAGGAGAGGTGTCCATACTGGTACAAAAACTCTTTTTCCAATTTTATTTACTTTTTCATATCCAAAATTTCTTTTTTTATTTTTTAAATTTTTTTATTAAAATAAATTAGACTATTATCATTACATTATTTATAAATCAAATTTTTATTTTTTAAACCACAATTCAAAAAAAATTAAATGAAATTTAAAAATAATATATGTTAAACAAAATTTTTATTTATTTTTAATCCTCATTGATAATTTCGTCAATTTCTTTTGAACTTATGCTACTAATTTTATATTTATTTCCAGATATAGTATTGAATTTATTATTACTTTTTTTATTTTCATTAGAAATTTCCTCAGGAATAGACATAGTACTTTTTATATTTTGAGGAATACTTTCTTTAATATTTGAATTACTCATATAAGGGCTATTTTTATTATCGCTTTTATTAATATCTTCAGGAATATTATTTGAAGAAATTACATTATTATTATTTTCTCTTATAAACTCTTCAGGAGTATTAGAAGAATTAATATTATTACTAATTTTTTCTTCAGGAATAACTTGAGATTCATTCGTATTCTTATTATAATCAGTATTGTTTTTTTCTTTTGTATTATATTCATTTCCTTTTTCATTATTATTAATATCTTCATCTATTTCTGGATTAAAATCATTATAACCTTCAAGATTTTCTTCAATTGTACTTATTGTTTTTTTTCTTTTTGAATTTCCACTTTCTATGACTGAATTAATTAATGAACTTGTTCCTCCTGATTTTTGAGAAGAAATTGATTTTTTAACATTTTTGTTTTTGTTTGGAATTTTTTTATTATTACTTGATGAAATATTATTATTATTTGAATTTATTTTACTTGATATATTATTTTCAAAATCATTGTATTCATTTGATTGACTATTAATATTTTCTGGAATTGTTTTTGATTCAATCAATTCCTTATCTACATAACTTTTTATTTCTTCCACTTCAGGTTCTAAAACTTGATTTTCTTTACTTTTTTTTATTTGAGAATATGCTTTTAAATATTCATTATTTTCATCATTTTCATCATAATTAACTTTATCATTATCACCTTCAAATTCCTTTTCATAATTTTTTTCTTCTTCATCATTTTCATTTTGTTTTTTTTCAATACTCTCATTTTTATATCTTTTCATACTTATATTATAAGTATTATTTGGTATATTTTTATTAGGATTTAAAAATGAAGGTTGAGAAATTTTTCCTTCTCTTAAATCTTTTTCATATTTCTTTTTTGTTGTATTATACATATAATTTATCATTTCTTTATCTGTCATTTGTTTTTGTTTTCTCGGATAAAAAGGTTTTTCTTTTATATAATAACCTTCATTTTTTTTCATTTTTTTTATTTCTTTTTTTTCTTTTTCTTTTATTTTAAAATCATTTTCAGTTTGAGAAAAAGTTGTTTTATTATTTTCATTAAAATTCTTATTATTATCATTTTTTTCTTCGTGAATAATTCTAATGATAGTTTCTTCTTTTTGCTTTTCTGGTTTTTTGTGAACATAAAATAAAGGAGGTGGATTTCTACTTTCATCTTCTAATAAATTTTTAATTGACATAATATTATTATCTCCTTTCCAATAATCATCAGGATGAATTTCTTTTTGAACATTAACATTATTATTAATATCATTTAAATTAACATTATTATTTGTTAACATTTGATTAACATCAGTATTAACTTCAGTATAAGTATTAATTCCTTTATCTTCAGTTTGATTAACTTGATTTAAAGTATCAATTAATTGTTTTTTAGTTTTATCTTTCATATTCATTCTAATATGATCACTTTTCATTATATTATCTGTATTTTGCATTCTTAAATCATTTGAATAAGGTTTAGCACAAGTGTTTAAATTATCTCTTCCATAAATATTTTTAATAGCATTATTATTTACAAAAATTTTTTCTTGATTTAAAGGAAATGTATTAACTTCATATTTATAATATTCTCTTCTAATTAATAAACTCATTTCAAATTCAGCAATCTTTTCTAAAGAATTATCAAATAATTTTAATATATTTCTTCTTGGTTTAGGAACACTTCCACTGAATTGTAAAAAAGAATCATATGCAAAAATAGATATATTTAATCTACTACTTCCTATTATTTTCATATCTCCAAAATTTTTGTCAATAAACATTATATACATTGGTTGATTGGTTAAATTTTCTTTTAATTCATTTAATTCCATTTCAAAATAAGAACTTTTACCTTGATTAAATATTATTTTTTCCTGATTATATATTACATTCCCATATAAAGTTAAAGAGGGAAAATCAAGGAAACGAAAAGCAAGAACAGGTTGTTTAATTTGACGAAGAAGTTCTCTAGGAAGATATAACTCAAATACAAAAAATTCAAAAAGAAATATTGGATTGTTATGAAGCTGATTTGGAATATTTGCACTTTTTTTTTTGTTTAATTCTGAAATGAGGTAATTTATCATTTTTAGGTAATCACTTTCATTTTGTGACTTAAAGTTAGGATCCATTTTTTAAATTTTTTTATTATTTTTATTGAAATTGTTAAAAATTATAAATCATTTTTTTTTTATTATTTTAGAATCTATATATTTATCTTATAATAGTCATAATAAAGTTTAAGAATAAATAATAAAAATATACAATTTTCTCTTTATCCATTAAACTGGAAATTAATGTTTAAATCTTCATATTCCTCATTATCAAAATATTTATCAGAATTATTAAAATTGGTGCAACCAACTTCACCTTGAATATTATTATCCATAATTTTTCCATTAGCTGCAACTTGATAATTTGTATTTAAAATAATTCTATTACCTACATAAATGAATTTTTCATCTGTTTTTAAGTGAATTCCATTAGGAATTTCTCCTTCAATACTTTTAAGATTTTTAAAATAAACATTAAGCTTAAAATGAATATCCTTATCATGTTGATTTTTTACATAAACAAACCCAAAAGAAGAATTTTTAAAATGATTTCCAGTAAATAAAACTAATTTATGATTTGAAAATCTTCTTTTATATTTATCCATAGTTTCAACAGTGTCACAAATAATTTTTTTTAATAAAGACAAATCTTTATCAGGTTCTAATTGTTTTATTTTAAAAGATTGATTTCCATAAATTGAAACATTATATTTTCTAATTGGGGCTTTTACACAATCGTAATTTACATTATAAATACATAAATATTCTCCTTTGTTTAAATAAACATTCATTGATTGATTAAAAGAACTATCAACATAATTAAATTTCTTATTATTTTTATCTAAAGAAACTAAAATAATATTTTCAAAAGTTTCTTCTTCAGGTTGAATTTTTCTATGAAATCTCCCAATTTTTTTATTAATGTCAATTACAAACACTCCATTATTTTCAATTTTAATTTTAACAACATTAAATAATTTTGCATTATCTTTATTAACTTGAAAAGAAGTATTAATTAAATTTTTAAAAGGAACACAAATAGTAATAACTTGGAAAAATTTAAGAAAATTATTATAATCAATCCAAAAAATACCATCTTTAATATTTTTTTCTTCATAACCAAAAATTTTTTTTGTTTCATTATTCCATTTATCACTATAATCACTATAATCTCCATTATATTCTCCTTCTCCAAAAGGATTTCTTAATTTTAATAATCTAATATTTTCTTTATTGACATAACCTTCTTTAGCAGTTATTAGAGAAAAACAATGATTACAAATTAATCCATTTTTTTGTAATTCATCATTGTTTTCTCTGATAAAACTTGTCATAATACAATTATTAATATCACAATTATATATATTTTTCCATAAATTTTCTTTATTTTCAATTGGAATTTCTATTGGAATTGTTGGAAAAGGAGTAAAAGTTTCAAAGACTTCTTTTGGATAACCACATAATATATTAACATAACCTTTATTTATTTTTGCCCAAACTTTTTCTAAAAAAACTCCCCATAAATTTTTATTTGGAGCATCTGAAAAAATTGGTTTATTATTTTCTTTGTTGACAGGAAAATAATCATCTACACAAACAATTTTCCATTGGCCATCTATTTTCACATTAATTTCAATTGCTTCATTCTTTTTTATTTTTAAAGTTTTAAATAATTGAATAATTAATTGAGGAAATTCAGCTAAAGCTGAAATAACTGAAACAAAATAAGCATCACCAATTTGACCTAATTTAATATCATTAATTGATACATTATTATTACAAAAAATATCTGAATTATCTCCCCATATTTCATAATAGTGTTTATATTCAATTTGGTTATCTTTTATTTCAATTGGTGTAATTGAATTATTTCTTCTTTTTTCATTTGAATCAATAAATTTACCTTCTTTTTTTCCATAATATGAATCTAAATTTGGAGGAAAAATATTATCATTAAATGGAATTGAAGGTGCTTGGTTTTTATAATAAATTGGATTCAATGAAAGATATTTATTTGGATTATATGATGTTGAAACTAATATATTTTTTTGTAAGGTTCCTTTTATTATTGTATGGGAAGTTTCGGATACTTGAGATGAACTACAACCCATTTTTTATTTGATTTTTTTAAGAAGGATTTAAGTTGTTTTATTTTTTAAAATATTTATTTAATTTTTTATTTTGAATTATAATAAAAAATTGTTTGAAGATGTTTTTTTGATTAATTTGGGAGTTCATTAATTTATTTCAAAAATATTTAAATAATATATTTTATTAAATTAATAAAATAACTGTTTAAATATAAAAAACAATAATAACAGTTAATTTCAAATTGGGGATTGGGGATTGGGGATGGGGATTGGGGATTGGGCCCAATCCCCATAAATGAA
>JAEEGK010025656.1_pt1 | contig 12076 bp, 8 predicted proteins | sample 8958771 | NCBI WGS metagenome assembly JAEEGK01 (sample SAMN16246547, study PRJNA631951) | gut metagenome | biome: gut microbiome; feature: rumen; material: SC-attached | host: Bos | place: Iran: Karaj | collected 2018-10 | reverse complement strand
TAAAATATAATTTTTCTACAATATATCCTCCTAAAAAAGCAATAAATAATATAATTAACATAATATATATTACAATAATATCACACATGCAATATTTATATATAAAATAAAAGCAAATTATTATTTGAAAAGGAACTACTACTGATGCTGGTCCATAATTAAATAAAAATGCTATATCTTCACAATCAAATAATATATAATTTATTATTTTTCCAATTAAATTATTATCTTTATTTAAATATATATTTGATGTTTTATTTTGTATTATTGAAATTATTTGATTTGAGATTATTGATGAGAGTATATTTTCTAAAAAAATTCTATGACGATTTGAAAATGAATATAATATTCTTGATATTAAAAATAAAGTTGCATTTTTTATTTTTTCTATTAAGATTTGATTTGTATTTATATTATTTGAGAATGATTCCATTAAAGTTCTTAAAAAGACATATTGTAATAATTGAAATATAATTGTTGAAAATGAAAGAAAAAGTATTATAATTATACTTGATAGATTTGTTTTAAAAATTACTAAAAATATATTTGAAGGGGTAATTAAAACAGATTTATTTTCATTATAATTCTTAAAATTATTTATGAATAATTGAGATGAATGTTTAGAATAATTTAATTGATATTTTTTTTTTTGAAAATTTTTCATAAAGTGTTTTGAAACTCCAATGAAAAAATAATTTATTAATACAATTTTCATTCATATATAATAATCTCTTCTTTTTTTCATTATAATCAATTTTCTTTTCACTAAAATTATTTTTATCTAATAAATTCATCTCAATATCATTTTCCATTTATTTGTCTTATAATAAAAAATAATATTATTATTATAAATAATTATTTTTTTTTAATTGCATATATTAAAAAATTAATTAGTCAAAATGTAAATTCAAAAACATCTTTTATTTTTAAAAAATTATTTTAACACTCTTGATTTTTTCCCTATTATAATATTTTTTAAAAATATTAAAAAAAAATGGGAGGTTTTCAATGTAATACATTAGAGAATAAGAAAATATCTTTTGAAATAATAGAACAAATATTAAATAAAGGTAATTCAGATTTTGAAAAAAGAGTTAATTCTGATTATTTAAACATTAAAAATTCACATCAAATTAATTATTATAAAGCATCATTAGATTATAAAAATATATTAAATTACATTCCAAAAGAAAAAAGAAAAGAAAATTTTACTAAATGGATAAAATTAATAGGAGTCTCAACAATAAAAAAATTTCAAAAAAAAGATGATCTTCAAAAAGAATTAGAAAAAGTATTATGTATAATTTATAAAAATAAAAAAAAAAAATTTTTAGAATTATTATTAAATGACCCTCCAACAAGTATGAGACCATTAATTTGGTTAATAAAAGCAAATCATATTGAAAGGAATGATCAATATTATTTAGAATTATTAGAAAGGGATATTGAAGATAATTTAATTGAAGAAATAAAACAAGATATAAAAAGAACAGATTTAAATGATGATAATTCAAAAGAAAATTTAAATAAGTTATATAGAATTTTATATACAATTCCATCTTTAGATAAAGAAATAGGTTATTGTCAAGGATTAAATTTTATTGTTAGTTTTCTTTTAAAAGTTACTTTTTATAATGAAATAGATTGTTTTTATTTATTAATTTATATATTAGAAAGAATAAGAGGATATTATATTCAAGGTTTTCCATTACTCAAAATAAATATGTTTGTTTTTAATTATTTTTTTAAAAAATTATTTCCGAAATTATCAGAACATTTTAATAAATTAGAAATACCAAATGAACTTTGGATTGGTAAATGGATGCAAACTTTATTTATTTTAAATATGTCATTTAATGAATTATGTAGAGTTTGGGATTGTTTATTTGTTTTTGGATTAGATTTTTTTATTACTATTTCTTTAAGTATTATGCATTATTTTGAAAATGATTTATTAGAATTTAAAGATTCTACTGAAGTTATATATTATTTAAAAGAATGTTTAAATCCAAAAAAATATGAAAATATTTATAAAGATTTTGATAAAAGAATTATAACTCTTGATAAAATTATTAATAAAGCAGAAAAATATTTTAAAAAAATGGAAAAAGATATAAAAAAAATGAAAAATGAATATATAAAAAATAATAATATGAATTTTACAATAATTGATTTTAAATATGAGGTTGATTTAATATCACAATCATATTTATCCCAATCATCAATTAATTTAAAATCAGAAATAAAAAATAAATTTATGAAACATCCTGTTTCATTGTGTTTTTTTAGTTATGATGATAATGATTATGAAGAAGAAAAAGAAATTAATACAAATAGAGAAAATATCTCTAAATATACATTTCCTATTGTTAAGAAAAATCAATAAAGATTTTTTTATTAATTAGTAAGGAAACTATATATATTTTTTATTTATACATTTTATTTTTTTTATATATAATTTAATGATAATGAACTTAAATTTGGGAATTATAAAATATTAATGGAAAATTAAAATATAATAAAGAATAATTAAATAACTAATTAATCATTTAATTTATATATTTTAAATATAAAAAAAAATTAAAAAAATAAATTAAAAGAACAAAAAGATTTTTTTAATTTAATAAAATAATCCTAAATAAACCATTAATTTAAATAAAATCTACTTATTCCAAAGTTTAATAAATCCAGCCATATCAACACTTATAATTTTATTTCCATTTATAGCAAAACCAGTAATAACAGCAGGATTAATATTATCATTTTTTTCAACATCAACCTTAATACTTTCTTTTTTTTTTAATCCAGATTGATTAAAAATCCTCAAAGCATCAGCAACACCTCCTGTTCTAAAAACAGGAGCATCAACTTTTTCTAAAGCCATTTTTTCTTTTTTCTTTTCAGTAACATCTTTTTTAACTTTCCAATTATCATCTTTAGAATATAATCTAATTTTTCTATCATATGATACAGAATAAAATTCATTATCACTAACAGGGTAAATTTTAGTAACTGGTGAATGAGTACATCTAATTAAATCATGTTTTTGATTTTTAAAATCAATTATTGCAATTGTTGAATCTTGACTACTTGCAAAAGCAATTCCATTATCAGACCAATTAACATTTAAAATCCATCCATTCATTTTAAATTTATATAATACAACACCAAAATCGTTTATTTCACCTCCACTTTCATCATCTACATCTTTAATATAACAACTTGTTATTTTCACTCCTGCATTTGTATATCCTGATATACAATATAATGAACTAGGATCTATTTTTGCTACTGTTGCTGTTGAATTTCCACCTCCTTTTTTTTCACCTGTTGTATTTTCATCTCCTTTTTTTTCTGTATTTTCATCTCCTTTTTTTTCTGTATTTCCTTCTTCTTTTTTTTTCTCTTTGTATTTTAATGGAATACCCATCCACCATTTGCTAGTTTTATTAAAGTATCCTATGATAACTTTATTTCCTGTACATTCACAAAATTTATTTCCTTTTTTATCCCATGAACAACTTAAAAAACCTAAATTTGTTGTTACCACAACATTTTCAAATTGCCATTCATTATTTTCATATGACCAAACATATGATGTTTTGTCATGAGAACATGAAAGGATTTTATCTGTTAATGGATGCCAATCTAAACCACTTATATATAAGATATGCATATTTAATGTGTTTAATAGTTTCCATTTGTCTGGTTTTTGAAAATCTGTTATTTCATATATGTATATTAAGTGATCACGTTTTGATAATGCTACTTTTGTAAAATCTTTGTTGAAACTTATTACACTTATTCCTTCTAAGAGAAAAAGATCTTTTGGTTTTTCTGCAATTTTTGACATTTTTTTAATATGAATTAGGGGATTTGATTTTTTATTATTGATATTATTTCTTTTTTTTATTTATTTTTTTTGAATAATATTATTATTTAAATTAAATAAATTAAATGAATAATACTACAAATAGAATGAGTAAAACTTGTATTATTTTTTTTATTATTGTTTTTGTTATTTTTGGAGTGTTATTTTCTATTGAATTTTTATTATATAAAATATGTAAATTAATGATAAAATATACTATTTTTGCAATATTATTAGTCATTTTTTTGCATTATTTATTCATGCGTTCAATAATTTTAGCTGTTGCTTTTCCAGGTTCATCAAAATTAATTAAACTTCAAACACAATATGCTCTTGGTAAAAAACAAGCAGAAATTATTCTTGAAATTTTAGAAGATTTATATAAATCATTTGACTTATTTAAAAAAAGTAATGATATATATAATGTGACTTTTTTAATAAACATGAAGAAAGCAATAAGAAATTCAATGGATTATGTTAATTATTTTATTGATATATTTTCAAAAATGAAAAGTCAATTTAATAATTTAAATCAAACTCAAAATCAATTTTATTTATCATTAATAATGTTAAAAGATGATATAAAAGAAAGTAAAATATTACAATTTATTTCAAGTGAAATAGCAAAAAGTAAAGCAAATAGTTTAATAACAGATGAAGAAGTTCAAATAGATCAAACACATCAAATTTTTGATAAAATCCTTTTAAACATTAAAAACATAAAAGAAATATTAATAGAATATATAGGTATTAAAAAAAAATGGTATCAATTTGCATATATAAGAAATATGTTTAACAATATATTATTTGGAACAATAGAACAATTTCATGTAGAATTACCAAATTATTTTTTTTTTGAAGAAAAATCATTTTTAACATCAGATAATCAGAGAATAGAATATATAATAATTCATCCAGAAGAAGAAAGAACAATAAATAATAATGAAACAAATAAAAAAAATGCATTAATAATATGTGGACCAAATGGTTCAGCATATCAATTATTTAGTAAAAATATTCATTTAGATTATTATTTAAGAAGAGGATTAGATATTATATGTTGGAATTATAGAGGTTATGGTTTTAGTACTGGAAAAGCAAGTTATAATAATATTAGAACTGATGTTATTGAATTATATAATGAAATAAAAAAATTAGATAAATATAAGAAAATAGGTGTTCATGGTATTAGTATTGGAGGAATTCCTGCTTGTTATTTATCTTCTGAAAAAAATGATATTCAATTACTTATTTCTGATAGAAATTTTGGTCAAATTGAATATATTATTAGAACACTTCCTATTGGATATTTTTTAATTAATTTTTATAAAATTTTCCTTTTTCAAAAAACTAGAACTATTGATGATTATTTAAATACTAAATGTTATAAAATTGTTTTAAATGATCCTATGGATAGTATTGTTAAAGAATGTGGTTCTTTGAAAACTTTAACTTCTGAAAAAATAATTAATACTAATTTATTTAAACAAAATATAACTTCTCATAATAATAGTAATAATGAAAATATTCCTTTAAGTAATTATTCTTCTAATTTTAAAAATGATATTAGTAAACATAAAAAAAATTCTTTAGATTTTTTATTAGATAAAAAAGAAGATAAAGAAATTTTTATTAATTGCTTATTAGATATTTGTGATGAAGTTAATTTAAATAAAAATGAAATAAATAATACTAAAGATAAAGATTCTTCTAATGAAATTATTATTGATGAAGTTGAAAAATCCAGATTGAAAATATTAAAAAAAATAAGAGATATTTTTTTTAATTTTTCAAGTGGAGGTGATTCTTTAAATACATTATTTGATATAAAAAAAACTTGGAGGAAAATAATTTTTATAATTAATTTCTTTAATAATTTAATTATTTGGGGAAATAAAAATATAGATGAAAATGAACCATCAATTCATTATTTTACTACTGAAAATTTAATTTTTGTTTTTTCAGAAATAAAAGAGAAGTTAGAAAAATTTTTAAAACAAGATGACATAATAAAATGTTCTAATATGAAAATATATAATGATGTAGTAAAATTTAAAAATTATATGAATACATTTGAAAAAAATTTTCGGACATTTTATATAAAAAAAGAAAGTGATTCAAGAAATTCAATAAATTTAATAACAAATAGTTCTTTAATTAATAATAGCCATAATAGTTCATCTTCAGGTAATAAATCAATTAAAAATTCAATAAATACTTTATCAGAAATTAATAGTAATATTAAAAATTATGAAAAAGATTTAATTAAATTAGGTAGAGGGAATTTAATTACACTAACATGTGGTCATAATGGAGGATTAAATTATGAAGAATTAGAAACTTTAATGAAACATATGGATTCATCAAAAATTTTTGACGTTAATTAAATATATTAATGAATTTTATTAATTAAATATTCAAATTAAATTTTTTAAACTAAAAATTTTAAATTATAAAAAAATTAAAAAATGTTGAGAAAGTCTTTATCAACAGTGTATAATAGTAATAAATTTGGATTATGTGAAACTAATAAACCTAAACCAAAAAATTATCTTTATTATACAAATTTTAGAAAATCATTAAATGTACCTCAAAAAAAACAAGATTATCATATAAATCAAATAAAAACAAATTCAATTAATAATCACAATTCATTTCATAAAGTTCATTTAGATAGAATGATAAATCAATTAAAAGATACTATTAATGAAATGAATAATAAAAGTTTTGGATATAATAATTTAACAAATAAAAATTATATATATGGAAGATATAATAATTATCAAATAAGAAAAATTACACCTCTTAGAAATTATCAAAATTTAAATGAGAGAACTTATTCAATTGTAAATAGAACTTTTCATGATTTATATCAAAATTCAAGTAATAGTTTTGTTGAACCTGTAAATAAACATCCTTATGAAGAAAGAAATGAAATTGAATATTTTAAATTAAAAAAAAGATATTCTGCTACTCCTAAAAGATTAACTTATCAAATTGAAAATAGTTTAGATGATAATCCTTTTTCATATAGGAATATAAGAAAAAAATATAATAATGAAAAAAAAGAAGAATATAAAATGAATGAATCAAAGTCTTCTACTAATTTACATATTAATAGTTTAAATCATGAAAAATTAAATTATAGAGATGAAGAAAATAATAATTATGTTCCATTAAGAGCAAATAAAATCCTTGAATATAATTTTAAAGAACCAAATAAATTTGTTAATAAAAGATATATAAATATTAATAATGGAATTAATAATGAAAAAATTAAAAATATATATAAAGATAGTAATAATAATATTTTAAAAGATGATTCTCCAATAAAAATTAATATTAATAATATTAGTACTAATTTAAATTATCCAGGTTTTAATAAAGAAAAAAATATATTATTAGAAGATGATTTAAATAAATTAAATAATAATAATAATAATATAGAAGAAGATAATAATAAAATATTGAAAGAAAGAATTTTAACATTAGAGAATGAAAAGAATGAAATTAATTTAAAAATACAGAAAATAATTGAAGAAAATAAAAATTTATATAAAAATAATGAACAAAATATAAAAGATAAACAAAAAACAGAAGAAAATTTAAATAAAGCAAAATTTGAAAATGAAGAATTATTAAATAAATTAAATATAAAAGAAAATGAAAATGAAGAATTATTAAATAAATTAAATATAAAAGAAAATGAAAATGAAGAAATATTAAAGAAATTAAATATAAAAGAAAATGAAAATGAAGAAATATTAAAGAAATTAAATATAAAAGAAAATGAGAACAAAGAATTATTAAATAAATTAAATATAAAAGATAATGAAATTAAAGAAATTTTAAAAAATGTAAAAATAAAAGAAAAAGAAAATGAAGAAATAATTGAAAATTTAAGTAAAAATAATGAAGAATTAAAAGCAACTTTACATTCAAGAAATATTCCACAAAAAGAAAATAAAGTTTATCAAGATGAAATTAATAATTTAAATTTAAAACTTCAACAATTAAAAGAAGAAAATGACTCATTAAATGATAAATTAAAAGAATCAAAAATTAATTATGAAAAAATAATAAATGAGTTAAAAGATAATTATTCAAAATTAAAACAAGAGAAAGAAAATAATTTATCAAATTTAATTAAAAACATTAATTCTTTAAAATTAGATTTAAATAATGAAAAATCAATAAATAAAAAATATGAATCTAAATTAAATGAAAAAGAGAATGAAATTGTTTTATTAAAAAAAGAAAAAGAAGATTTTAAAAATCAAAAAATAAAAGATGATGAATTAAATAATAATTTAAAAAATCAAATTGAACAATTAAAAAAAGAAAATGAAGAATTTAATAATTCAACTATTAAACTTGAAAAAAATAATAATGAAAATTTAAAAATAATAAAAGAAAAGTTAGAAAATAAAATAAAAGAAAATGAGCAAAAAATCGAACAAAAAGATAATGAACTTAAAGAATTAAAAAAAGAAATGGAAGAAGATAATTTAAAATATGAAAATGAAATAAATGAAAATAAAATAGAGATAGAAAAATTAAAAATAGAAAAAGATGAAGTACTTAAAAATTTTAATAATTCTCAAATTCAAACAAATAAAATCATTAATTTATCTCAAGAAAATTTAGAACAAAAAAATAAAATTGAAATTTTAGAAAATAAAATATCAAAATTAAATGAAAAAAATGAAAATATAATAAAAGAAAAAGATGAACAAATAGAAAAATTAAAACAATTAATTATAGATTTAAATAATGAAAATTCTCAAATACAAATTAACCCAAATAATAATTTAAATATATTTGAAAATGATTTTGATAATAATGATGAATTAGATATTTTATCAAAGCTTTCAACATTAAAGAAAAAATTTTTATTATTAGAAATTGAAATAAACAAAAAGAATAAAGAAATAAATGAATTAAAATTAAATAATCAAGAATTAATAAATGAGAATAAAAAATTAAATTCAAATTCAAAACCAATTGATAGTGAAAAAGAAGGAATAGAATTAACTATAAATAATTTAAAACAATTAATTAAAGAAAAAGAAGAAGAAATTGATAAATTAAAAAAAGAAAAAAATACATTTACTCTTAAAAATTTAAATAATTTTGATAGTAATAATTCAAATAATTTAGATATAAGTTCAAATAGTAAAATAAATCAAGGATTAACAGATAATGAAAAAATTGAAAAATATAAAAAGAAAATTGAAGAATATAAAGAAAGATTAAATTCTGCTGAATTACAATTACAATTATTAAGAAATGAAATTAAAGATTTAAGAAATGAAAATAATAATATTAAATCATTTAATGGAAAAATTAATTCTTTTGATAATTTTTTATTATTATTTAATACTGCATTTCAAAATTATAAACCAAAGAAAAAAGAAGAAGAAGAAGCATTTAAAAAAATACAATTACATTTATCAGGATTATCTAATAATTATAATAATATTTAGTTTTAAATTTAATATCAAAAAAAAAAAAAGAAAAAAAAGAAAATCTTATGTGAATAAAAAAATGATAAATAAAATAAAAAATAAACTTATAGAATAGTATATTTAATATTTTTTTTTTGTGTAAAAAAAAAATAAACCATCTTTTACAATAAAATTAAATTAAAAAAAAAAAAAAAAAAATTAAAATAAAAAAAAACCCAAATTTAATTATTAAAATAATTATTTAAAAAAAAATAATTAATATTATCATTTATATCTAAAAAAACAATGTCAAAGAAAGGTGGAAAGCCAATAATAAGTGATGAAATGAAATTTGTATCAATGAAAGTAGTAGGAGGTGAAGCACCATCAAATGCAGTTTTATCATCAAAGCTTTCACCATATGGTTGTAACCCAAAAAAAGCAGGAGAAACAATTTTAAAAGCAACAAAAGATTATACAAACATTAGAATTTATGTTAAATTAAGTATTCAATCTCGTGAAATAAAAAATGTAGAAATTTTTCCAACTTGTTCAGCTCATATTATAAAAGCTCTTAAAGAACCAGTTAGACAAAGAAGAAAAGTTAAAGGAGCTGTTTATCAACATAAAGGAAATTTAAATTTGGAACAAATTAAAACTATTGCTAAAGCTATGAGTGAAAAATCACTTTCTAGAGAATTAAAAGGTACTGTTAAAGAAGTTCTTGGTACTTGTGTTGCTGTTGGTATTACTGTTGATGGAAAATCACCTAAAGATGTTCAAAAAGAAATTGATAGTGGTAAACATAAAATTTAAATAGATTAATTAGTTTTTTTTTTAATATGTTGGAAATGAATAATGTGGAAATACATATATTAAAAAATATTTTTTTTTATTTAAATCATTTGGTTTTTTTTTTTGAATTTATTTTTTTTTTTATAGTTTATAGTTTTTTTTTAGTTAATTTATAATTTATTTTTTATAATTATTTAATATTATTTTTAAATTTTTTTTGAAATTTTTTTTTTTCTATTTTTTTATATTTTTTATTTGGGTTTTTGTTGAATGTCTTTTTATTTGTTGTATACTTTGATTTGCTTTTTTTAATGTGTTTGTAAATTTTTTTATTATTGAAAATTTATGTTTGTGAATATTATTATTATTAAATATTATATCATCTAATTTTTTACCATGTTCTTTTTTAATTTTTATACCTATTTCAATTACTTTTTCAATATCAACATCTTCTAAATTTTGTAATTCTTTAACAATACCAAAAAAATCTTTATTCATTAATTTATTTTTTTTATAAATTAACAAACCTAAACTAAAATAATAAACAAAATATAATTTATTTTCTTCACAAAAAAATATATCCCATAATCTTAAAGTATCAGGTAATAAAAAATCTTGACTAAAAAATAGACTAAACCATCTAAAAGAAATATGTATAAAACTAATATTATTATTTTTAAACAAATTATATAATTCTATATCATAACTTTCAATTAATTTTTCAAATTTATTTATTATATAAAATATTCCATCTACTTCATTATCTTTTTCTTTTATAAATATATTTTTAATTTCTCCAATTAAATTACTAAAACACCAAAATGAATCTGCTTCAATGTTTTCAATATCAACTTTTTTTTCTTCTAATTCATTATTATCTATAAAAAAAGAAAAATAAATTGGAGCAATTAATTCATTCATACCTTGAACGTAATTAACATCTTTATTTAATTTTGAATAAATATATAAAATTCTTTCAATTACATCTGCATGAGTTTCATTTTTATTATATTTTAAAAAATTTTGTCCTTTTCCATAAATTTCTTTAAAGTTATTATATGTAATATCTTTTTTTTGTTGTATTAAATTTAATAAATCCTCATTTTTCATTTCAGTATCATCAAAAACTGGTTTTGAAAAAAAATCAAATTGAGAATGAGTTCTATTAATATCTTTATTTATTGTTTCTAATAATACTCTATCTGTATTTTCAGATATTTTTTTTAATTTATCTTTTTTATTTTCATCTGAATTTTCTAATTCTTCAAAAATTTTATATTCTTCTTTTAATCTTAATAAAAATGCATTTTTTATTTCTTTATATTCATTTCTTTTCATATTTAAAACTTTTTCCCATTTTGTTATATCTTTTGGTAAATATTTTAAATTATATTTCCAAACTAAAGCTCTTAAACATGGATTATCATCTGGAAGTCCTATATAACATTCTTTTTTAAGAGATTTGACATCATTTGATTTTATTGCTAAAAGAATTGAATTAATTTGTTCCCACATTTGACTACAACTTACTTTTTGAACTTTTAATATTATCATTGTTATTAATGGATTTGATGGAGGTGTTGTTAATATTTTATCAAATATTTTTTCATATTTTTTATTTTTGTCCATATAATTATTATTTTAATATTTAAATAAAAAAAACAAAAAAAAAATTAATTTTTTAAATTTTTGTTTGATAAAAAGATCAATTAATACTTAGTTATTAAATATTGTTGTAATTATTTATTGTCCTTCTTCTCCACCTTCTCCACCTTCTTCTTCATCTCCTTCTTCTCCTTCATCAGATGATTCAACACCAACTTCTTCATAATCTTTTTCTAAAGCAGCAAGATCTTCTCTAGCTTCTTGGAATTCTCCTTCTTCCATACCTTCCCCTACAAACCAATGAACAAATGCTCTTTTAGTATACATTAAATCGAATTTATGATCTAATCTTGAGAAG
>JAEEGK010025655.1_pt1 | contig 12076 bp, 5 predicted proteins | sample 8958771 | NCBI WGS metagenome assembly JAEEGK01 (sample SAMN16246547, study PRJNA631951) | gut metagenome | biome: gut microbiome; feature: rumen; material: SC-attached | host: Bos | place: Iran: Karaj | collected 2018-10 | reverse complement strand
TTTTTTAATATACTTTAAAAATGTTTTTTTTAAATTGAATTTTTTAATATTTAAAAAAAAAAAATAATAACATGATAAGAACTAAAACAGAACTATCAAAAAAAAAATTTCATAAATTCTATATTAACAATCATATAAAAAATAAATCACATTATAAACATAAATCAAATTACATATCAACTACAAAATATAATGTAATAACATTTTTACCAAAATCACTTTTAATACAATTTTCAAGATTACCAAATGTATATTTTCTTTTAATTGCAATTTTACAAAGTATCCCTTCAATTTCTCCTTTAAATTCAATAACTGCAATTTTACCTTTAGTTTTTGTTTTATGTGTTTCAATGTTAAGAGAATTAATTGAAGATATTTCAAGATATAAATACGATAAAATAAATAATAATAGAACAATTACAATTTTTAAAGAAGGAGATTTTATTGAAGATATAAGTGAAAATATCCAAATTGGAGATATAATTTTAATTGATGAAAATAATGAATTTCCTTGTGATTTAATTTTATTAGATTCATCTAATTTAGATGGAATTTGTTATATTGAAACAGGATCTTTAGATGGAGAAAAAAATTTAAAAAATAAAATATCAAATAAAGAAATTCAAGGTAAATTTTATCAAGGTGGTATTTTAACAAATAATTTCCTTCATTTAAGAGGAAAAGTAGTTTGTGATTTACCAAATCCAGAATTATATAAATTTAATGGTAAAATGTCTATTTTATATAATAGTGATACTGAAAGAAATTCTATTAGTGGAAATGATGATATTGAAAATTTAACTTATGTGTTAACTGCTGCTCAATTATTATTAAAAGGTGCTATATTAAGACAAACTAAACAAATTGCTGGTATTGTTGTTTATACTGGAAGTAATAATAAAATATTGTTAAATTCAAAAAATCCAAAATTGAAATTAAGTAAAGTTGAAAAAATGATGAATTCACTTTTAATTTTTATTTTTTTATTACAATTACTTTTATGTTTTATTTGTGCTATCTTTCATAAAAAATATGAGAATAAACATCATTATTTTTTACAATATTTTATTTTTGTAAATAAAAAAGTAAAAAATGAAAGTTTTTTATCATTTTTTACATATCTCTTATTATTAAATACTATGATTCCAATATCATTAATAGTAACATTAGAAATAATAAAAGTAATACAAGGATTATTTATTGGATTTGATGTTGAATTATATAGTTTCATAAGACAAAAATTTTGTGGTGCAAATTCAGTTAGTATAATAGAAGAATTAGGTAAAATAAATTATATTTTCAGTGATAAAACAGGAACATTAACATGTAATAAAATGCAATTTAAATATTGTGTAATAGGAGATTTATGTTTTGAATATATAAGAGAAACAAATATAAATGAAAATAAAAATAAAAATATAAACATTAATATGGAACAAAATAATAATTTTGAAAATACAAATTTCCAACAATTTACTTTTATTAAAAATAAACAAAGGAATATTCCAAGTAATCCACCAAATTATAATTTAAATCAAACAAATAATAATTCAAATAGTCCAGTAACAGATAAATCAAGATTAGCTTTATTATCATCAGGCCCAGCACCAACTATGGAAGAAGGAGAAAAACAACCAAGTAAAAAAGATTTAAATAATATAATACCATTTAAAACAGGTTTCATGTATAATATTGTCTCAAATAAAAATCCAAAATTTTCTAAAATAAATTTAGAGAATATAAATAATTTTTGGATGGCATTATCAATAGGAAATGAGTGTATACCATTTTTTAATGAGAAAAAAAATCGTTTTGAATATAATGGATTATCGCCGGATGATATTGAATTAGTTAAAATTGCAAGTAATCAAGGTTATACTTTAGTTAAATCACCAAATGATATTAAAAGAATTAAATATGGTGATTCTGAAAAACCAATTGATTATCAAATTTTAAATATAATTAGTTTTACTTCTGAAAGAAAAAGAATGAGTATTATTATTAGAGATAAAACTAGAAATATTATTATGTATATTAAAGGTGCTGATAGTGAAATTAAGAAAAGATTATCTAGAAATAATAATAAAAAATATTTAAATTATTCTGTTAAATTTACTGATTATTTCAGTAGTCAAGGTTATAGAACTTTATTTATTGGATATAAAATTATTTCTGATAAAGAATATTTAGATTTTGCAACAAAATTAAAAAAAGCTGAATTAAATTTAGAAAAAAAAGAAATATTAGTAAATGAAGTATATGATGAATTTGAACATAATTTTAATTTATTAGGAGTAACAATAGTAGAAGATAAATTACAAGATAAAGTCCCAGAAACAATAAAAGATTTACGTCATGCAGGAATAAAAATATGGATGTTAACAGGAGATAAAGTAGACACAGCAGAAAATATATCATTAAGTTGTAATTTAATATCAAAAGAAAATAAAAATTTCAAATTAGACATTTCAAACAATATAAGAGAAGACATAATGAAATTTTTTTATGAGTTTGGAAGATATAATGGAATAGAAGTATCATTTAATGAAAATCAAGAATTATCAGAAGACGAAGATGAAGAAATACAAGATTTTCAATATAAAAAAATAAAACCATTTAGTTTAATAATAGAAAGTTCAATTTTAGGTTATATATTTTCAAATCCAAACATAAAAAAAAAATTTTTAAAAATTGCACTTAATGCAGAAAGTGTTGTTTGTTGTAGAGTAAGTCCCTTACAGAAAAGTCAAGTAGTACAAAATGTAAAAAAATTAAATAATAATTTTATTACTTTAGCAATTGGAGATGGAGGAAATGATGTTTCAATGATAATGGAAGCTCATGTTGGAATTGGTATTTATGGAGAAGAAGGTATGTTAGCAGTTCAAAGTTCAGATTTTTCAATTGGAGAATTTAAATTTTTAAAAAGATTATTATTTTTTCATGGGAGACATTCACTTAATAGAACTGGAAATATGATTTTATATTTTTTTTTTAAAAATTTTGCTTTTACTATTTTACAATTTTATTTTACTTTTTATAATATTGCAAGTGGACAAAGTTTAATTGATGATTGGTTTATTTCTTGTTTTAATTTAATTTTTACTGCTTTTCCATTAGGCGTTCAAGCTTTAACTAATTTTGATGTTTTAAATCATGATTTTGAATTTGTTGAACAATTTATGCCTTTATTATATAAGGAAAGTAATAAAAATCCAGTTTTTAATTTTACTAATTTTATTAGTAGTATTCTTAAAGCTATTTCTTATAGTATTATTAATTATTTTATTATTATTTTATCTAATAAAAAAAGCGCTATTAATAATAAAGGAGATTTTGCTGATATTTGGTTTAATTCTTTATGTATTTATACTAATATTATTTTTGTCGTTTCTTTTAATTTAATGATTAAACAATTGTATTGGGTTTGGATTTTTCCTTTTGTTTTATTTTTTACTAGTTGGGTTGTTTATTTTTTCTTTTGTTATTATGCACAATATAGTCATATGTTTAATTCTTATGGAAGTATTTTTCAAAGTTTTCAAAGTTTGAAATTTTGGCTAAATATTTTTTTAGTTAGTGGGATTTGTTTTATTTTAGATTATTTTTTTCATTCTGTTGATTTGAATTTTAGTGTTAAATTAAGTAATGAATTAATGATTAATAGAGAATATAAAAATAATTTAATTGAGTTATTTGAACATAGTGAAATTATACAAAAAGCTTTTAATCAATTTGAGAAGAAAGAAGTTAAAAAAGAAAAAAATATTGTAAGTAAACATAATTCGTCTTCTTTTAAAAAAAATTCTTCTAGTCAGAAAAATTCTTTAAAAAGAAAAAGTAGTAGTGAATCTTTTAATAGTTCATCTAGTAGATTAAGTGGACAAAATATTGAAATAATAAAAAGTTATTCTTCTAAAAAATATAAGAAACATGAAGGAAATTCATCTTTTGCTTCTTCAAAAGAACAAATGTTAGAAAATAAAAATGAAATGAAAATGTTAAATAGTAACTTAATATCAAATGTTCCTACAAAAACTCCAAGAAAAACAATTGATAAATCAATGAATAATAGTGAAAATATAAATTATAATGTTATTACAATATATACACAAAAAAATAATAATGAAGATAAAAAGTCAAATAAAAGTGAAAATAAAGATAAAAACAACAATAATAATATTATTAATGAAAATAATAATAATAATAATGATATTATTAACCAAAATAATAATAATAATTTTAATAATGAAAATAATAATTATAATATTCAAAATTCTGAACTTTTAAATATTGTAAAGATAAAACCTAAAAAATAGGGAATATATTTTTTGTAATTGTTTTTCCATTGAATTAAATATATTAATAATAAATGTAAATAATTATTTTTTGAAAATTATTTAAATAAAATTTTTGAAAATTTTAATAATTTTTATATTATTATTATAATGAATAATAAAAAATATAGCAGAAATGAAATGACAAATATAAACCAAAATCCTCAATTAGATAATTATTCAACAACATTAACATATAATAAAACTTCTATAGATGATAAATTATCATTAAATAAAACAAATAAAAACTTTGAAAGACAAGAAAGTATTGATTCAAAAAGTGAATTAAGTCAAAGTTTTATTTCTACTAAAGGAAATAATAGTAAAAGATCAAGTAGTAAATTTGCAAATAAAAGGAATTCAGTAATTTTTACAATATCACCTGATATTTTAAAACTTCAACAAATGAAAAATAAATATGGAAATATATTAACTGAAACAAATCAAGAAATAAAATCAAAAATTAAAAAAAAAAAATCTAATGAAAATTTAAATAATAATGCTCTTTCTCCTGAAATAAAAAGAAATAGAACTTCATTATTTGAAAAACAAAAAAAGAAAAAAAAAAAAGTTGATAGTTCTTTTAGTTCTAATTATACTACAAATAGTAATAAAGATAATAAACAAAATGATAATAATAATAATCAAAATAGTCCTAATAGTAAAAAAGATAAATTGACTCCTCTTCCAATATTACAAAAAAAAATGAATATAGAAAAAAAAGATTATGATAAAATATTACATAATTCAGTTATGTTAAGAAGGATAGAATTTTCTTTAAAATTAAAACAAAAAAATCTTCCTAAAATATATGATAAACAAATAATTTTAATTCAAAATACTTGGAAAAAATATTTTAATACATTTATTTATGTAAAAATAGTAAAAATTCAAAGTAATTATAGAAAATATTTAGCAAAGAAAATATTACAAAAATTAAGATATAGAAAAAAACAAGAAAGAGATATTAAAGTAAAAAAAATGGTACGAGCATTTGTTAAAATATGTTGGATTAAACATTTTATATATTTTAAAAAATATTTTAGATTAAAATCAAATCCTATTCCTGAGATTAATATTATTATATCAAAAGAAATTGGAACTCAAATTGGTGATAGTTTTGAAATAAAAGAAGAAGAAAAAAAAGAAGAAATAAAAGAAAAAGAAATAAAAGAAGAAGAAAAAAAAGAGGAACAAAAAAAACCTTTTTATTATCCTAATATTAGTTTAAAAACTTTTCCAAGACCTAGTATTGAAATTGGTATTAATTTAAAAATTTTATTAAAAAGATATTCAAATAAAAGAAATAGTGATATTGATTATGTTTTACAAGAAAGTTTAACTTATCAAGGAGATACTGGAAAATTAATTAGTGCTCTTCCTAATCAAAAGATTAAAAATCCTTTAAGACATTTATATGGTAAATCTATTTTATATAAAAAACATAAAATAAGAAATGAAAGAAATTTTTCTTTAAATCTTGATAAAAAATATTCAAATACTTTTTTTAAAAGTAAAAAATTGTCAATGGGAGAATATGATATATTAAAAGATAAAATATTTATGAAAAAAATGCATAAAAAAGTAATAAATAAAAAGTGGAGTTATATAAGTAAGAATAATATCACATTTTATATTAAAAAAATAATATTTTTACAAACAGTAATTAAAAAATATTTAAAAGAAATGAAAATAAAACAACAAAGTAAAATTCAAAAATTTCTGCATTTAAAATTATTTGTTGTAATATTAATAAATAATATAAAAAAATTAGTAAAAGAGAATATATTATATTTTTTAATGTATATTTATTTATCGAATAATAATTCAACGTTTGATGATGAAATAATAGAAAATGATAATGAAAGAATGATTCTAACAAATGAAAATTTTTTAGAAGTTAGACAAACATTAAGAAATCCAAAATGCATATATAAAATGAGTTCAAATTTTACGAATTTTACAAAAAATAATAAAATTAAATTTAATCTTTTAGAATCATTAAGTAGTATTATATATAATGATGAGACAATATATCAAAATGTTAAAAATATTCTTGATTATTAATTATCAATAAAAAGTTAATCAAATTTTATAAATAAAATTATAAGAGTATTAAATTTTAATTTTTCTTATTTATTTATTCATAAAAAAAAATGAATAAAAACAATATTATATTAAATCTCTTTTACTAAAAAATTATTATTTTTATGACTCTTAAATAAAATAAAGTAAAAATTTAAACATTTAAAAAAAAAAAACAAAAAAAAAAAATCATTCATTAGGTGTATTAGAATGAAATTCTTTCATTTCCATTTTTTGTTTTTTATCATCTTTTTCTCTTCTAATATTTTGATTATAAACACCAGGCATTTCAAAACCAATAGTATCAGAATTTTTATAAACATTATTTTTTTCTTTATTTTCAGCCCATTCCCCAAGAGCAATTTTAATTAATTTTGAAACAGTATTATTATTTTCAACAACATCAGGCCAATTATTAACAATTTTAGGTAAAATATTTTTTTTATCATAATCTTCAATTTTTTTAATAAAACTCTCTTCATATTGTTTCATTTCATCATCACTTTTTGCTTTTTTAATCTTTTTCTTTTCTTCAATTACTGTATTAGGATGAATAAAAGTAAAAATATCAGTTTTTTTAACTTTATCATCAGCAGTATCAATTACAGCAACAATACTTTGATTATCAATTTGTCTCATTTTTCTTTTAAAAGCAGGTAAAATTGCAATAAATAATACATTAGTAATAAAAACAATATAAATTAAACTAGCTACTAAAATATCTCTATTCATTTTATTAGGTGAAACTATTGAAATTGCTAAACCAAATGAAATTGCTCCTCTAATTGAACCAACTACTGTTAATATTCCCTTATGTGATAATTTTAAATTAAAAGATTTTATTCCACAACTTTCTAATATATAAATTTGACCAAATATTGTTATTAATCTACAAATTACAATTGTGATTAATTCATATATTATAAAATTAACACTAAATGCATGTGTAGTAAAATAAACTATTGTCATTCCTAAAGATGAAAATACTAAAGCTTCTGCTAAAGTATTTAATGAATATGATATTAAAGCACTTTCTTCTCTTGTTTGAAATTGTAAATTATAAAATGCATAATGACTCATAAATAAACCACATGATAATACTGAAATCATTGGTGATAAATTTAACCAATCACAAAGTGAATATGATATAAAAGCAAATAATAATAATAAAGATATTTCTTGTACTCTATTTAAATGAAAATCTTTTAAATATTTTATAAAATAAGCACAAAACATTCCAACTAAACCACCTATAATAAAAGAAAAAATAAATAAAATTGCACATTTAATAATAATTTCTATAGAAATAGTAAATGATAATTCTTCTTCTTTTGCACTTACTGCAGAAACTATTTTATATAAAGAAATACTAATTGCATTATTAATAATAGAATCACCAAATGAAATAGCATTTAATTTTCTTTCATTATCTTCCATTAAAAGTGAAACACTTGAAATTGAATCAGTTGCACTTACCGCTGCAGAAAATTGTAAAATTTCCTTTACTGAAAAATCAATAATATAATTTGAAAAATTTGCTTTATATAAATTTGAATCTAATTCAAATATTGTAAATGCACCACTTGCATTTAATAAATATGTTACTACTAATATTATAATAAATGATATTAATGTTCCTGATAGAGAAAATAAACAAATATATTTAAAATATTTAAAAAAAGTTTCTATTCTTGAATTATATCCTGCATTAAATACTATCCAAGGGAGAATAAATGTAAAAAATATTGTATCACTAAATTGAAATCCTTTAAAAAAATTTGAGTTTGGATATAAGAATTTTACAAGTAATGTAAATAATATTCCTATTATCATTGTAAAACCACTTGCATGTAGAATTTTTATTCCTTTTCTTTTTAAAAGTGGACCACTTGATATATATAAAATTAACATTAATGATAATATTAATGTTTCTAATGATAATTTTATTTCACCACTTTCTTCTTCAAGTTTTCTTATTGGAAGAATATATAAGAGAAATGACATTTTTATTTATTTATTATATATTTAATTATTCTATGAAAGAAAATATATTAAATATTTTATCTAATATTTTGATTTAATTTTTATATATTTATTTATCAATTTTATTTTATCCTCAAATTTTATTATATTTAATTAAAAAATAAATAATTTTTTAATTTATTATATATGTATTTTTTTTAATTTTAAAAAAGATAGATTTAATTAAAAAATATTTATTCGTTTAAATAATTATCAATTATAAATGATTTTAAAAAATCAATTAATTATTTATTTAAGATTATGAATTTTTCATCTTCCATAAATTTTATAATACAATATATATTAAATTATCACAAATAATATTTACCTCCTTTTTATAAGATAAATTATTGAATATTTATAAATGAATTAATTATAATTAAAAAAAATCCTTAATCTAAGAATAAATCTTTTTTTTTAAATAATTTATTATAAAGTTTATTTAAATAAAAAAAAGAAATTAAATGGGTCTATTTGTAAGAAAATCATGAAGAATAGAAAGAATTAAAAATGAAATACAGAAATAGCGTATTTGAAATAATAAAAAAAAAATAATATTAAATAAAGCAATACATCAATGATGATGACACATATTTTTTATGAAGATTAATATTTAATAAAATAAATTTTTTAATTCATTTTTTTCCTTTTTTTCAATTAATAATTAGCTAAAATAACAATATGATAGGAGATTTAAGTTAATTATTAATTCATTATCTATTATTTTTTTTTTTTCTTCTTTTATTTATACTTTTTTCCTTATTTTTTCACTATCCTAAAATAAATAAAAATTAATAAATTAATGTTTAAAATTTCAAAAAATTAATTCATAAAAATTATTTATTATTATCCAAAAGTGAAACTTCAATATTTTGATATTTTTTTATTTAAATTCATTATTAAATTTTATTTTTTTGTTCAATTAAGTTTTTTTTAAACATTTTTATCCTTTTATATTATATTTTAAATCCTTAATAAGTTAAAGAATATTATTCATTACAATTAATTTTTTTTATTTCAATTATTTTAAAATATAAAATAAAAAAAATAGATTTTTTAATATTAATATATTAATATGGATTATAATAATGAAGAAATTTCCAATGAAATCATTGAATGGATTAATTATTTTATGTTATTTGATGTAGATTCAATAAATAATAAAATTACAAATGAACCAGCAAATAATAAATTAAATCAAGAAAACAAAACAATTTTAATTAAAAAAGATAAATTATTTAATAAAATTTATCAAATAAATAACCCTTTATTAAATAAAGAATTAATTCAAAATAAAAATGAACTTGTAAGTAAAAATGATTATAATTTACAAAATAACCAAAATAAAAAAGACATTTTAAATCAAAATAAAATTGAAATAAATATAAATGAAAATTTTCCTAAAAACGAATTAATAATAGATAATAAAACTGGAAAAATAGTTTTAAAAAGTTTAAAAAAAAATAATAATTATAATATTGATCATATAAATAATGCTCAATTTCTTTGTGATATAGAAAATAAAGAAACATTAAAGATAAACAATAACGATATTAAAAAAAATAATATGATAATAAATAGTGAAAAAAAGAAAGAATTGAAAAATATTAAATTACAAAAATTATATAACTTAAGTACTGATTTTAATAATGAGAATGATGAAAATATATATCCCAAAAATAAAAAATATAATTATATTAAAAGAATTGAAAAAATTCCATTAACAAATCCAAATCGAGTTTTATATAAAAATAAATCCTCACCTATAATTTCAAATAAACAAAATAAAAACAATGAAATGACTGAAATATATAACAATTTTATAAATATTGGAAATATTGAAAAATTTACAAAAGACAATATAATGCTTCAATCAAATAATAAATGTCAAGGAATAAATTCTGAAAATAAAAAAATAAAAAATTTAACAATAAATGCATATGAACATAAGGAAATTAATCCAATTCAAAGAAATAAAAAAATACATAATTCAGAAATCATTCATAATAAAATAAATTCAAATCCAAATTTTAGAAGCAAAAATAATAATAATAATGTTTTTGTTGAAATGACAATATTAAAAGATATATCATATACATCTTTATATCAATGGAAAGTTTTATATAAAAAAAGAGATCCAAAAGAATATAATTATGAAAATAAAAATGATAATTATAAATCTGAATTTTTTTCACCTAATAATGAACCAATTGATATTCAGAAACCATATAGAATTACTAAAAATTTTAAAGGATTAGCAAAAGTTAAATATCTTGATAATAATAATATTTTAAAACAATTTAATCAAGAAGATATTGATGATGAAAAAAAAAAAATAATTAAAAAAGATAATTCAAATATTTATTTTATGAGAAAAAAGAAAAGAAATAAAAATTTAAAACTCAATAATTTAAATGAAAAATTATCTAATAACAAAAAATATAATATACATAAAGATTTCATAAATAGGGTTGAAAATTTTCAATTAATTAATTAATGTAAAATAATCTTTATTTAATAATAATAAAAAATATATTAATTCTCATAATTTATTATTTAAAAATATTTTTGATTTAAAAAATTTTAATTTAAAATTAAATTTCAATTGAATAAACTATATAATTAATAAATAAAAAAAAAAATAACTTATTATAGATATGGCAAGCGCAAATGAAAGTTTTGATGGAATGGTGGAAAAAAAAGATTTAGAAGAAAAAATGAATATTGAATTTTTAAATTTTAAAAATGATATATTTAAAATAGTTCAAAAAGAAAAAGAAAAAGATATTAACAAAAATAAAAAAAGACCTCAAACAACAAATATAAATCAAAAAGCAGCAAGAGATAAAAATATTACAAATAAAAATAATAATAATGAAAATGATAATAATGAAGTTTCAAAAGAATCAAGTGAAACAAGTAAATATTCAAGTCGTCCTATAACAAGTAAAAAATTAGGACCAATAAAAAAAAAAGAACAAAAACCAAAAAAAGTAAATTATTTAAGACAAACATTACAAAAAGATTTATTAGAAGAAGATATGATAAAATTAACAATTGAAAAAAGAGATAAAGAATTTCAAAGAGAATGTGTTAGAAAAATGGTACTTGCAAATGATTATGCAGAAGTATTAAAAATACCAAAATCTTATTCTGCTTATTGTGAAGAAGGCGATAGTACTATTTTATGTAGAGTATATGATAAAAATACTAAAAATTTTGAAGATATTAATTTAAAACAATTTCTTATTGAATTTAAAAAATTACAAAAATTAATTAATCAAGAAAAAGAAAGAGAAAAATATAAAGAACAAAAAATTGAAGTTGTTAAAGTTAGTAATAATAAAAATGAAACTGATTTTTTTAAAATGAATAGAGAACAAAAACATAAAGTTATTAAACAAATTTTAAAAGAAAGTTTAGAACTTAAAATTCAGTTAAAAAAACAATTAAAAGCTTTAAGAGATAAAAATTTAATTGATAATGATACTATAAGTAAAAATTTAAAACTTACTAATTTAGATGATGATAGTATTTTGTAAACATATATTGCTTTCTTTTTTTATTTTTTTTAATAAAGGAATTATAAAATTTAAATCCTTTTAAATATAAAATAAAAAATTGATTCTTGG
>JAEEGK010025654.1_pt1 | contig 12077 bp, 11 predicted proteins | sample 8958771 | NCBI WGS metagenome assembly JAEEGK01 (sample SAMN16246547, study PRJNA631951) | gut metagenome | biome: gut microbiome; feature: rumen; material: SC-attached | host: Bos | place: Iran: Karaj | collected 2018-10 | reverse complement strand
GTGACGTCCATGATGTCGTCGATGGTCTTGAAACGCGACGTCATATCCACCAGTTCGATGTCGGGTTTTCCCTTCGCCGTGGAATCGCATAGCGAACTGAGCCACATCGCGTCGAACTGATCGAATTCTCCGTTATCCCTCTCGACGAAGGTCTTCTCCACTATCAATCCGGTGAGACCGCTGTGGACCTCCATCGCCTTAACTATGGGCCTGAGTTCCAGCAGCTGTTTCAATCTCTTACGGCGGAACTCCGGCATGGACAGCTTGTCATTGATCTTGTGATCGATGCGCTTGACCGATTCATTGAACGTGTAAGGGACATCGATTATCTTCCCTCCGTATTCCGAGAGCAGCTTCTCGGCATTGTCACGGATGGATTTCATGGGCGGGACCTTCCAATTATCGCCGTGTATGATGTAGTCGGGGTGGATCTCCTTGACCACCTTGTCGTACATTATGTCCTTCTGTACGATGACCTTCTTCACACCGGGGATGGCCTTCACCATCTCCACCCTCTCTTCGAAGGAGATTGTGGGGAACTTGTTGTACTTCACCGTAGCCTCATCGGAAAGCACTCCGACGTAGACGTCGCCGTACTTCTTGGCCTCGTTGATGATGTTGAGATGACCTTCGTGTATGACATCGGTGCTGAAACAAGTGTACACTATCGGCATTTTGTCCCTCAAATATCCGGACATTACATCCTGATGATGTTACCTCATATCCGAAAGATGACTTAATCATTTGTCTCAGAATTCAAGATCATCCTGTCGGAACGATGTCCTGCCGTCTGAGAATGCAATGAAGAAATGATAGAATGGCGGGGAGATCCCCGCCTGTTATGGTTTTCAGTTGACGTAGTCGAGCCACGCGTCGTACTCGGGGCACTTTCCGCGGGCGATGTCAGCGAACTTCGCCCTGATCGCTGAAGCGACAGGACCGATGGTCCCGTCACCGATGGGTCTCTCGTCGACGTATGTGACAGGTGCGACCTCCGCTGCGGTTCCGGTCATCCAGACCTCGTCCGCGGTCGTGAGTTCGGTCCTGCAGAAGTCAGTCTCCTCGACCTCGTATCCGAGGTCCCTTCCGACCTGGATGATGGAGTTCCTGGTGATTCCCTGGAGGATGCTGTTCGACGGCTTGGGGGTCATAATCTTTCCGTGCCTAAAGATGAAGATGTTCTCTCCGGTGCACTCTCCGACGTATCCGTTGGCGTTGAGCATGACAGCTTCCGATGCTCCCCTTGTGACCGCTTCCCTCTTTGCCAGACACGAAGTGGCGTAGACTCCGTTGACCTTCGCTCCTGCGGGTGCGCAGAGGTTGTCGGGCCTGTGCCATGAGGAGACGATGATCTTCGCTCCCTTGTCCGCTCCCTTTCCGAGATACTCTCCCATGTGGATCGCTGTGATCGCGAATGATGCGGGAACACCGACAGGGTTCAGTCCGACCTCCTCTCCTGAGAGGAAGATGCAGGGTTTGACGTAATCGACGTTCTTGTTCTTCCTGACGGTCTCCTTGATCGCTTCCATGATGTCGTCGAAGCCGTACTTCTTTCCGCCGAATTCAAGGTCGATTCCCATGAACTTGCATCCGTCCATCAGTCTCCTGACGTGATCCTTGAGCCTGAAGACCGCAGGTCCCTTGGGTGTGTTGTAGACACGGATTCCCTCGAAGACTCCGGTACCGTAGTTGAGTGCGTGGGAGAGGACGTGAACCTTCGCATCCTCCCACTTGACCAGTTTTCCGTCGAGCCAAATAAACTCTGTCTTATCCATTGTTCCACCTTACTTAGGTGCCAGTGCTCATGTGCCAACGGCACATTGCACACGGTGCTGTGTCCGAGTATATAATGCGATTATTAAGGGATTGTGATAGGTCAGCGGTTACGAACATGGTCTGACGATTCTTATCTATGGACTGTTTTTCCGTACGGATCTCTGATAATTGCATGAAACTGGCGGATTTCCTTGGATTAGTAAATATTCACAATCGTAACCTCATTATATACAGTATATGCCGTTGAATTAGCCAGAAACCCGATTCGGTCATATGACCGCTCAAAAAATAGGAGGCTGATTATGAACAAGATACTAGTGATCGCGGTTGCGGCAGTCGTAGTGGCTGGCGGTGTCGGCGCAGCGATCTTCTTCATGAACCAGGGCAAATCATCCGATGATTTCTCGTTCAAGGACTGTCACTTCGATCTCTCCGGAGCAAAATCCCTGGTGATTGCGAAGGACAGCGCAGTCAGCTCGACCAGCAGTATGGTCAGCAAGAACTACGGCGGAGATGTCGGTGCCGCATCGTTATCATTCGCAGATGCTGCGAACGGTTACGATTATTCGCTGTACAAGACGAATGAATACGGCAACTACATCAAGGTCCTTCTCTACGGCAATGATACCACGGGCAGTGATGGCGATGCCATCGATTTCAAGATGATACCGGTCTCGATGGAGATCTCTGAGGACGGAAAGTACATACTGATGGGTTTCGCCAAACCCGATGATATCCGTGTCGTGGAAGAGGAAAAAATAATGGATGCAAGAGTCACCTATGTCATAGTGGTAGCATCCACAGGAAAGGTCTATCGGTTGAATGAACAGACGGTATGGGTCTCAGTGAAGAACCCTACGAAGAGCGGTCTTAGCGATTATTATTACGGCGTTGACTACTCCCACCCGAAGTATTCCATCATCGGTTCATTCGATTCGAAAATAATACTGAGACACGGTGACTATCAGAATCTAGCTTATTACGTCGCCTATGTTGACAATGATGAACTTGTCATGAAGGAGATAATGAGTAAGAATGTGTTGAGCGAACTCTCACACGAATACAAAGTATTCAACAACGGAATCATGATGGTAAGGGACAACGTCGATGATTATCTGGTATTCCCGGACGGAGGACTGTACAAATGCAATGAGGATCTCATTGTCTACTGCAATAACCTGTGCTCAGCGATCACGTACTATGATGATGCCACGAAGATGTTCGCTTCGTCCTACACCGCAATCAAATCATTGAACAAGCTCACTAATCAGTTAGTGACCGAGAAGATCGATCTCACGGAAGCACAATCCTTCGAATTGGCAAAGAACAACCCTTGCAGATCGGAACTGTACAGGGAGATCACCAATACTGAGATCACCGTCTATGTCATGGAGGACGTCGGTCACCTCTTTAAGTTCAAACTGAAGTCTGACTGTACGGTCGATTATACCAGCGGAGGGCTCGGTCGCATAGCACTGCCTTCGGATATGAAGTTGGGTAAAGGCACTATGAGCGATATATTCACTAATAGTGGTTCAATGACCGATCGGATAGACGATCCTACCCTCGAAGGCGACTACATCAACGGATACACTGTTGGTGGATTCCCGACATATCTGGAGGACTATCTCATCTTAAGAGGCCACATCTGTGAAGCAATTCATTCGAGTAGCTCTTTTGCAATCGATGGAATAATGCCGTATTATTTTGGAGACATCGCGGTCTCAGGCAGCACTCTCTTCAAAATTAGTAATTCCAGTCTGAAGATCTACGACCTAAAGACGGGAACTACAACAAACTACCCCATCCCGAATCTTACCAAGGTGAATTCCATGGAAGTCATCAATGGGAAGATGATCATCGAGGGTGTAACAAACACCGGTGCCATCATGAAGGGATCCTTGGACCTGAATTCCGGACAGTTCGATACAAGTTATTCGAATGTCCTCACAGAGGTCAGACTGGTCGCTTTGAACTGAACAAAACTGCGGTCAGCACGTAAGTGCTGACTGCACCTTTTCTTTTATTCTTTTGACTGAAAATCATCGATGATGTCATTCACAGCATCCACGAATGTGTACTCATCGGACACCTTGTATGCCTTGCATCCGATGGATTCGCCGAACTGGACGTCCCTGTCCCCGTCACCGATCATGTACGATCTCAGCGTGTCTATGTTGTATTTCTTCAATGCCTGGATCGCCATGCCTATCTTGGGTTTGCGGCAGTCACAGCCTCCGTCAGGAACATGGGGGCAATAGAAGATATCGTCGATGATTCCGGGAAGGACATCCTTCCTCACCTTGTCGTGGATGATCTCCAGTCCCTTCTCGTCCAGCCAACCCCTTCCGATGACCGATTGATTCGTTATCATGATGGTCATCAGACCGGCATCGTTCAGTTTCTTCATCGCCTCGCCGACACCCGGGAAGATCTTGATGTCCTCGGGTCTCTTACAGTGGCCGATATCATCATTGATAGTGTCATCGCGGTCAAAGAACACCGCCACTCTGCCGAAAAGACTCCTCTCCACTATCGCTGGAACTATTTCAGCAATCTCAGGATCGGTATGGATCTCCATGATTCCGTGAGCGACCATGGAATCGTTTCCGTCGATGACGATGATCGCATCTCCTACGGATGTCTCGTAATCCTCGCCTACGACGACGTTATCGACCTTCGGCCTGTCGTAGTTGCATTTGACCGATATCTTCTGAACGAAAGTATCTGCACCGTCACCTGAGACATACACTTTCCCGCCGTCCCTGAGGACGTAGGTTATCACGTCGGCGATCTCAATTGCCCTTTGAGGGTAAAGCCGACTTTGACCAGAAGGATCCGACGATCCTTGACGTGTACTCTCCGACATCCAGCTTACCTGTCCTTGCGCCTCTGGGATCGAAGGAGAACTCCATTATCTCCGCTCCTTTGGCCACCAGTTTCTTGCACACCTTGTCTCTCTTTCCGGGTGCACAGATGAAGAACATGAATCCTCCTCCGCCTGCTCCCGATACCTTGCCGCCAAGAGCTCCATTGTCCATGGCGGTCTTGTACAGCTCGTTTATCCTCGGATTGGATATCTTGGAAGTGAACTTCTTCTTCTGTTCCCATGCAAGATTCAATAATGCTGCAGCACCGTCCACATCCTTCAGCTTGAGTGCCCTTCCGATACTCACGGCGAGCCTCTTGGACTCCTCATAGGCTTCTTCCTTGGAAGTGTCATTCTTCAGGTCCTTGACCTGTTCCTCGATGATGGTGGCAGATTCCCTTGCCTTTCCCGTGTAACACAGGATGCAGCGTTCCTGCAGTTCCTTCACTATGGAATCCTTCAACTTCAGAGGCCTGACATCGACGCCTTCGGATGTGAAGTACATCATGTTGAAACCGCCGAATGCGGCGGCATACTGATCCTGCTTCCCTCCGCCGAGACCTATCTCCTCCCTCTCGAGGTGGAATGCCAGTGCGGCAAGCTCATACTTGTTCAGCTTGACCTTCTTCCATTCGGCGAATGCTTTCACGATTGCAACCATTAACGTAGACGATCCTCCGAGTCCTGAACCCGGCGGGACATCCGATCTCACGAACACCTTGAATCCTGTGGTGATATTGAAATGATTCACTGCGGCCCTTACCAGATCGTCCGCATCTCCCTCGTATTTCAGAGGAAGTTCCAGCTTCTGGGTCATTGTACCGTAGTTGGGTGATGTCACGGTCATCTCATCGGTGTCGTTGGGGATGAGCGTACAATATGCGTATCTGTCGATTGTCGTATTGAAAACAAGACCGCCGTGCTCCGATGCGTACGGCTCCACATCGGTACCGCCTCCTGCGATACCTATCCTCAGCGGTGCCTTCGCTCTGATGACCTTGGACATGTTCACACACCTCTCTCGTTCTCGAGAACGGCATCCTTCAGGACCGTTCCGTCTGCTATGACACAATCCTTAAGCCTGCAGTCCTCAAGCCTGCAGTCCTTTCCGAGGATCGTGTTCTCTATCGTACAATCGTCGATATTGCATCCGGACAATATCAATGAATTGGTTATCTTACAGTCGTCGGCCCTGCATCCCTGCGATATCACAGCGGATTCCAGGATGCAGTCCTTCACCTTGGTGCCCTTGCCAAGGTAGGATGATCCAGAGATCTTCGAATCCTTGGCCTGTTTCGACCAATCGTATCCCTTGTATTTCTTCTCAGCTGTGAGGATGTTCGCACCCAGGAAGTCCTTCGGCCTGCCGATGTCCATCCAGTGCCCGGGATCCTTGTATCCCTGGATCCTGCGGCCCTTCTCCATCAGCAGCGGGAACAATTCCTTGGAGAAATCATACATCGTATCTTCAGGAACGAAATCCAGAACGTCCCTGTTCACGACATACACTCCCGTATTGAGGATGTTCGAGAACACCTCCTCTGGCTTCGGTTTCTCTTTGAATTCAAGGATCCTGCCGTCGTCATCGAGTCTTACGATCCCGACCTCACATGGATTATCGGTTGTTGACAATGAAATGGTGACATCCGCACCGGATCTGAAATGCTCCTCGGCCATCGCTTTGAAATCGATGTCCATGAAATTGTCGCCGTTGATGGCGATGAAGACATCATCCAGTTTATCCTGTATGAGCTTGAGCGCACCGCCCGTACCCAGCGGGTGGTCCTCGTATGAGTATGTGACCTTGATACCCTGCTTGGAACCGTCGCCCAGCGCATCCCTGACCTGCTGGGAACGGTATCCGCAGGCCATGATGACCTCGTCCATCCCCGCTTCGGCTAATGCGTCTATGAAATATTCAGTGCATGGCTTGTCCAATATGGGTAATATGGGTTTCGGACAGTTATTCGTTAGAGGCCTTAGTCGTGTACCCTTGCCACCGACCATTATGACGGCCTGACGTACGTGTCGTGCCAAACAGCATCCCTTCTGTTGTGCTTTATATATCTGGGTAATATATTTAAAGAGTTTGCCAAGAACAGGTCAATTTTCACTAGAAAATGAACGTCTGGTACATCAGTGAGGAAGCGGTCCGGTTATCTTGAACACGTCTATCCTGTACGCATCGCAGATGCGTTCGCAGTTGGGGGAATCCACATGAAGCAGGTATTCTCCCGGGTCGTAATCCGCCAGGATCAGGATGTAGATGGTGGCATACGCACCCGTATCCGTTATTGCCCACAGCTCCTCGTTGGAACTGATCCCTATGGTCTCTATCCCTTCGCTTATCGGATCGTAATAGAATGAGATGCAGGCGTAGACCGGATTGGGACTGCCGATCGCATAGAGAATAAGATCTCCCGGTCTGGCATTCTCCGACAATACCTCAGCGCCGGTCCTGAAATCATCCTTGGTTATCTTAGTGTAATAAATCGGCAGGACGGAGACTGCAAGGATTATGATAACGACGGCCATCGCGATCAATCCTTTCCGTGAAAGGACCGCCTTCTCATCGATACAGGTCATGAAATACGGTATCGTGAGGTAGAATCCCGCTGCAGACCACAGCACGTATCTCGGTGCTATGTTCATGAAATAGGTCAGGACGGTCGCGAATATCAGCGGGAAGAACATCACGATGCTCAGCATGACGGCATTGTCCCTGTTCCTCTTGAAACAGAAATACAGGCTTACGGCGACCACTATGATCAGGATGTAAGAGAACGGTATCCCGAACAGGAAATCGTTGAGCTGGTTGATGGTGTATTCAGGTCCCATGAAGCACCATCCCCACTGATTGTATCCCGTCGATTCGATGATCTTCTCCTTAACGAACTTGTACAGGATCGGAGAGACCAGAAGAAGGAACAGCAGACCCGACCACAGCATCTGTATCGGCTGTCTGTATCTGTCCTTGGAAACACCGTTCCTGATGCAATGATACATTGCACAGAGAAACAGCGTGAATGTAGCGATCATACCCGAATACTGCATCGCGAACTGTACCGCCGAGACCAATGCGAAGATCAACCAATGGATGTTCTTCCCCGACTCTAATGCCTTCAGAAGGACAAGGATCTGCACAAGGAACAGCATGGATACGATGATGTATCCCCTGGCCTCCTGTCCGTAGAACAGGCATATGGGTGAAAGAAGGAACAGAACGGCTGTCATCAGGGCCGCAGGCCTTGACTTGAATATCCTCATGCTGACCATGTACGCCAAAGGAACGGTCAGCGCACCTGCCAGTGCGGATGTGAATCTTATCCCGAACTCCGTCTGGCCAAGAATATCCAAAAGGAAACCTTCCATCAGATAATAGATCGGAGAGTTGGGTTCCTCATATTCCATCAGCTGAGACAGTGTGAAATCGTGGAAGAAGAACGTGGAACCCTCATCGATCCATATCGACTGATATCCGATGTTGAAGAACCTCGTCAGCAATCCCAGAATGAGGAGCACTGAAAGAATCAGCAGTTCCCTGTTCCTCGGAGAGTTCTCGAAATCCGCGATATCACCCCGTTCACTGTCCGGATGCGGCAGTTTCCTGCTGGATCCTCTGCTTCTTCCTGTCGTTCAGTTTGAACATCACCTGTGCGGTGATGTATGCGAGGATGACATCCAGCAGAAGCCCCAACACAGGTCCGACGATCTCGCATATGAAATAGTCCTCATGCAGGGGCTGCATCAGATACCTTACAAGGAACGTTGTAGCACCGAAGTAGACGTACATCCATGCCGTCATGTATTTCCCCATGTACTCCAGGAATGGTATCCTTCCCCTGTCCTCAGGGACCCTGAACGTGGCCATGAAGATGAATATCGCAACGATGACCGAACCGGTGTAGATGATCTTGGAATTCCATACGATGCACGCTTCCAAACACATGAGCGCGGTACCAAAGAACAATATGAGCCAGATGTCCCTGTTGCTGAATCTTGCATCGAACCGTTCCTTGTACTTGTGAAGATAATAACCGATCACGAAGAACGGTATCGCAACGAACGGATACATCGTGCTGGCGATGTAGTCGATGATGTTCACTCCCCACAACTCCCTGATGCCCATCATCGGCAGATACTCGCCGAACAGCAGGCATACGAACAGTACCGGTCCGGCAATCAGCCAGGACCATTTGAAATCGATCTTGAAGTGGTAAAGTATCCACCAGAAGATGTACATTAACAACAAAGCGTAAAGGAACCAGATGGACTGCGTATAGCTCATGTCATGCAGTCCGTTGTATGTCTCCACCCAGACCGCAGGAGTCACTATCAGGAACTCATACAGCAGATCGCCGGGCGTTATCACTCCGGCTATACAGAACGCACCGGAGAATATCAGGTAGAATATCTTGTAGAAGATGATCAGATAAAGGATGTGCATCGCCTTGTCCTTTATCCTGGCCTCCGCATGTCCGTCCTTGGAATAACAATAATAGCCTGAGATGAGAACGAACACCGGTATGACGAAACGGCCGATGTTCTTCACGATGTTGTGGACCTCGAACCCTAAGATCGTCATGCACGAATCGTAGTGGACGATGGCGATGAAGAGCATCATCACCGCAGTCACGCTCCTGAGTGCGTGATTGTCCTTCTTAACGGTCGTCTCGGCCATCGTTTAGTTATCGCGTGGCCGTATAATAAGATGAGCGGACCATATGGCCTGTTCAGGCATCATCCGACGTATCTCACGACGTTTATGTCAGGCGATACGCCCAGTGATTTGGCTACGGGTTCGCACTTGGTACGGAGGATGAACACCTTCGGGATGCCCGCATCCTGATCTGAAAGGGATTCATAATTGGCCATACCCTTCGCCAGGATGAGATCGGCCTTCTGCAGTTCCTCCTTCAGGTCCCCTCCTGCTCTGGAAAGATCCGCACCTATCGCGAACAATCCTGTGGAGACCACCCTGTCAAGGATCCTGTCCAATCCTATCCTCTGAGCATCCTCCTTCGTGACATCGTTCAGTATGGCTTCTCCCCTTACGACACCCACAACACGGACACCCATCTTCTGGATCTCCTTTATCAGCAGTTTGTCGAACTGCGATTCGCCGCAGTTGTCGAAGAAATAGAGGATGCTCCTGGATTCCTTCAGTTTGCTCCTGAGCTTCTCGGTATCATCGGCACCGATCCCCTGATCGAGCAGTGACTGGAACCTGTCGCGGAACTGTTCCGGTCTTTCGATCGCCAATCCGACGCCGAAATCCATGATGTTACCGATCACAGCGACTCTGATGGCGGCAGCGAAACTGTCATCGGAGTTCTCCACATACTCCGTCACCTGGTCCAGGAATTCGCCTGCAATCCTGTCCGCGTCCAGTTTCATCTGATAGTACGGGTCTGCTTTCATCACAGCATAAGCGGATCTGTGGACCTCCGTCGCGACCGCGGCAGAATTCTTCTCTGGGTCATATTCTTTAGCATACGTTGCCAATGCTGCGGCGACGGCTTCCGTTTCGCATCCGTTGTTCAACAGCCTTGCCTGAAAGAGAACTCTTTTCATCAGGCAGGGAACACAATCAGGAGTGACCCTCACGCACTCGCCTCCGTCTTAGCCGATTTCCTGCTGCCAAGATATCTCAGGAACAGATGGAATCCGAATGCCATTGCGATATCCAGTGCCAATGCTATGAACGGTCCCAGCACCTCGCATATGAACTCGCTGTCAGCGAACGGCTGGAGAAGATACCTCACAATGAAGTTCGCACCGGCGAAGAACACATACATCCACATCGTGAGATATTTACCGATGTACTCCAGGATACCGCATCTCGCCCTGTTCTCAGGGACCCTGAATGTTCCTATGAATACGGCCATGATGAAGATCAGCGCTCCGATGTACATCGACGAGTTGTAGTGATCCGGCCTGAGATAGAATTCCAGTGCGAACAATGCAAGACCGAAGATCATCAGCATCCAGATCGTTCTATTCGACAGCCTGGCATCGATCTCCTCCTTGTACTTGTGCATGTAATAACCCATCACGAAGAACGGAAGCACCACGAAGGGGTACAGCGTACCGCCGATGTCCTCATCGATATCCACACCGCCTATCTCGGTTATCCCGAACATCGGGAGCAGATCCACCATCAGCACCGCCACTATAAGGATCGGGATCGCCAGCAGCCAGGACCATTTGAAATCGACCTTGAAGTGCTGCAATACGAAGAACAATCCGTAGATCAGGAACAGCGAATAGATGAACCAGATCGGCTGCGTCGTCATTATACTGACCGTGCCTCCGTAGCAATCGAAGGTGAACGACGGGCTCAGCACGATCAACTCGGTGATGACATAATCGAACGACACCACGCCCGCGATGCAGAATATCGTGGACAGGATGAAGTAAAACAGCTTGTAGATCAAAATCAGGATCAGAATGTGCACCATCTTGCTCTTGATCCCCGCCTCCGCATGCCCGTCCTTGGAGTAACAGAAGTATCCTGAAATGAGGACGAACACGGGTATTACGAACCTTCCTGCCGACATCAGGTGCAGCCCCAGGACCTTGAGGTCGCAGAACTCGTACTGCGAATAGTAGTGGGTCAGGACGATGAAGAACATCATCACTGCTGTGATGGTCCTCAGCGCATGATTCTCCCTCCTAACGGTTTCCTGGGTCATTTCAATGAGGTTATGCGCATGTTCATTAAAAAGGTAAAGGGCATCGTTTCGAGCGAACGCTTATAAATAATAGGAATATAATCGCGAGACTATGGCAGACAAAGTTTGTTCCTCTTGCGGTATCAGGCTTCAGGGTAACGGGAACACCTTCTTCAAATGCCCCAACTGCGGCAACGAAGAGATCGGAAGGTGCGCCAAGTGCCGTGACCAGGGTGTAAAGTACGAATGCTCCAAATGCGGATTCGTAGGTCCTTGAAGGTGCTCCCATGGGACAGATCGCATCAACCTACGACATCATGCCCGAGAGCACTGACGTTGATCTCCAGAAGGTCATCGCAGCCATTCCCGGAGTCATCCCCGCAGGCGTAGAGCTCAAAGAGACCTCGATCAAGCCGGTCGCATTCGGACTTGAGAAGGTCGTCGCATTCTTCGTCATCGACGATTCCGAAGATGGCGTCGGCGAGAAGCTCGAGAACGGCCTCCGTTCCATCGAAGGCATCAGCGAAGTCGCTAACACCGACTCCACCGTTCTCTGAAACCATCAATGGTGCCTTTGGGCACCATCAATCTTAATTTTGAATCATCATTTTCAACATTTTAATTGCTGTTTTTGTGATTATTTCACAAATATCGGGTTTAAAATGTCCGTAAAGGCATTTTCAACGATCAACATTTTTTTTCTGCTCGGTTCGCCCATCTTTGTCTATGATTGTCATTTTTAATTACAATGATATATA
>JAEEGK010025653.1_pt1 | contig 12077 bp, 5 predicted proteins | sample 8958771 | NCBI WGS metagenome assembly JAEEGK01 (sample SAMN16246547, study PRJNA631951) | gut metagenome | biome: gut microbiome; feature: rumen; material: SC-attached | host: Bos | place: Iran: Karaj | collected 2018-10 | reverse complement strand
GTATATGGATCTAAGTCTAAATTAGAACTGTCAGTTAATTTTAATTTATTAATTGGCATAAATTTTGAATCAAATAATTGTTTTAAATTAGGATCATAAAATAGATATTCTATATCTTCTTTTTTACATAAATTAATTAATTTTTCATTATATATATTTCCTTCTTTATTATAAAATATAATGAAAAAATAATGCCATTGACAAATTTTAATGTTATAAAATTTCTTTGCTTTAATTAAAATTTTATTAATTGATTCTTTAATATAATATTTTGTTAATTTTTTTTTGTTCTCTTCATTAATTGTAGTATTTTGGTTATAAAATTTAGTTTGTAATCCAATAAAAATTTTATTATTTTTATTTCCATATAAAAAACCTTGATCAAGGGTTTTTCCAGTCTTTTTATTTTGATTTATTAATATTGCACCGTTCATAAAATCTTCTTTATAATTAATAATTTTGATTAATTCATCTTTATTCCTTCTGTTTTTTTTTTTTTTTTAATAATTGTATATCTTCTTCTAAATTTTTATAATAATAATAATTAATATCTTTTTTATTTTCTATTTCTTCTTTATTATATGCATTTAATTCTTCATTAATATTTTTAATTTCTTTATTAATATATTCATTATATTCATCATCATTTTTTATATTTTTTTCATTTAAAATATTTGATTTTTGAGAAAACAAATAATAATTATTATCATTTTCACTTTCTTCTAATCCTATAATATTATTTACATTTAATTCATGTGTAATATTTTCAGGAAATATATTCTTCTCTTCATTATATTTTTTGGCAGATGCTTCAAAATAATCTCCTTTAATTCCATCAAAAAATGGGTCATTTTTATATTTTTTTTCTTGAAAAAATATATCCATATCAAAATTAAATAAGCAATTATTTGAAATCGTTTCAATAAATTTAAAAGTATATTTAATTTGAAAAAAATCTTTTTCTAAAATAAGAGTAAAATATTTTAATGGAGTTATATTAAGAACAGAAATATCATTAGTATAATTTAAATTTTTATTTACTTTAAAACTAAGAAAAAAAAATATTGCTTCTAAACTATAGTTTTTGTAATCAAAAGTTTCTTTAATTTTTTTTTTTATATGATTTTCTATCTTATTAATTTCAATATTTATATTTTCACTATTTTCTAATAAAAATACATATTTTGGATTATAATCAAACATCTCATAATATTCTTCATTTTCTTTTTTTTGAATATTGTCCATAATTATTGTTTTATCAAGTAAATTAGAAAAATAAAAATAATATTGTTGAGTTTCTATTGAAAGATGTAAAGGATTAGTATTATTTTTTTGAATAGATTTAATTATTTCTTCTCTAATATCTTTGTCATTTATTGAACTACAAATAATAATTTTAATTTTTGAATCCTTTATTATTTGTTCAATTTTTTTAAAAAAGAAATAATCAACTCTTTCATTTTTAAACTGATCAAAAATAAAAATTATCTTTTTATTTAAAAAATAATTGATAATTCTATAAATAATATCCCATGGAGTTTTATCTTGAATAGAATTAAAAAAATCATAAAAATTTTTTTGTTCATTATCATTTAATTTGATTCTACATAATTCATACATTAATAATTCCAATAAATCATTAATATTTGAAAAATATAATTCGTATATAACTTTCAAATTAAAATAAACAATATTTGTCATTTTTCTACTATAAACTAATAAGGAAGTTGATTTTCCATTATTTGAAGGGCCGCATATTTTAAAAAAATGTATTTTATTCATAAAAATAAACTCATTTAAATAATTAAATAATTTTTTTCTTTCTTCATTTTGAATATATTTAATTGATTCTAAAGGTTCATTATTATAAATAAAATATTTATTAAAATATTTATCTAAGTACTTAAAATTAAAATCATTTGGATATAAACCAAAACAAAAATCATTTTTTATACATTTAATATTTTTATTTAAACATTTGAAACTCAAAATACTTTCATTAAATAAATTTATTAAATAATACTTATTTTCATTATAATTTCCTGTATCATTTAAGAAAAATAAATTTTTTATATCATAATCTATCATTGTTTTTTCTATTTGAATAGTTGAATATACAGATTTATCAATTAATTTTACTATTTTATTATTATATATCACATTCTCATAAATAACACATTTTGGATTACCAAAAATAATATGAATTTCAGATTCTTTTTTTTTATTTACAAAAATAATATCTGGTGATGATTTTATAAATTCAAAATCATTAAAATCATTTTTACCATTTTTATAAATATCTATTATTTCATTTAGTGTTTTATCTTTAAATGATAAATTAAGACTCCTTTCTTTTTTAATTGTAATATCAATTTCTTTCATTTGATTAAGTTCTGATTTAATTTCATAATCTGAATCACTTTGATTAGAGGCTTCTGATTTAATTTCATTTCTTTTTTTAACAACATTAAGATTACTATCAATCATTAAATTAATTAAAATAAAACGAATATATTTAAATATAAATTTTATGAAAATAAATATTTAAATATATTTTTTAACAAAAGAATTCAATTTTATCAAATGATATATATTTATCCCTTTAGATGTTTTACAAATGATCAAAAACAAATTCCATTAAAACAATTTCAATCTATAATAATGATAATGAAGAAATAAATGAATGGATTATTGAATATAGTTATAGAGTAGTTTAGATTAGAAAAAGAAAAATAAAAATATGACTATTAGAATTAATACAATTTGAAATAAATGATAATTTAAAACTTTCTATTTTAGGAAAAGAAGAAGTTAATTATTAAAATAAATTTTTTATTATTAAATCGAATGATTAATAAATTATTTTCTTTTTTTAATTTTTTTGTTAGATTCCTCTATTAATAAAATCTTATTTTATTTACTTATTTATTTTTGGTTCAAAACCTCCTATATTTAATAAAAAAATGAATAATGATTATATTTAATTTCATTGAAATTAATTTTATTATTATTCTTTTAAATTAAAAAAATAAAAATTTTATTTTTTTTATTATTGTAAAATTATTTTTATATTATATACTTTATTATTGTGTTTTTATGATTTATTTCTAAAATTTAATACAATATTCAGTTCTCATTTGAAGATATTTTATGAAATTTAGTTAATAATAAATAATAAATAAATAAAAATTAAATATAAAAATCTTTTTATTTATAAATTATTATTTTTATTATAAATATTTTTAATTAAATGGGACAAAAACAAATTGAAGGAAATAATACAATAAACTTTATTCCAACTATTCTTTGTCCAAATTGTTATTCATCAATTCCATATTTTTATATTTTTATTGAAAATTTAACAACAAAAATAAAAATTAATTGTAAATGTAAAAATCAAAATATAATGTTATTACAAGAATATTCAAATCATTTAAAAAGTATATCATTAAATAAAATAAATTGTATCAATCATATAAATCAAAAAGCAATTTTTTTTTGTATAAATTGTGAGAAATGGTTATGTGATAAATGTTATAATGAACATAATGAAAATATTTGTAATAAAAATCAAACAAATGATAATAGTTTAATTTCACATTGTAAAACTCATATTAATAATGATAATATTTTTTATTGTAAACAATGTAAAAATTATTTATGTAAAGAATGTTCAATTTGTCATAATGTAAAATATATAAAAGAACATGAAATTATTAAATGGACTGATTATTTAAATAATAAAAAAGTTGTTGAAAAAAAAACAAATTTAAGTATTTATAAATCTGAAACTTATAATTTAAATAAAATAAAAATTGAAATGTTTTTAGAACAATTAAAAAGTAATAAAGGAGAAAATAATGAAGATTATATTAATTTAAAATACTTATATCAAACTAATATAGAAATAAATGAACAATTATTGATTTTAGTAAATTTACTTTTTGATACAATTCAACAATATCAGATTCAAATTAAAAATAAGAAATTTATAATAAATATAATCAACAACATAAAATTTAATTTTTCTGAAATCAAAATAGATAATATTTTTAATGATACTTCAATAAATACAATGAAATTGTTTCTAAAAACAAATTTTATAATAAGAAAATTAAAATATACATGTAATAATATAAAAAAGGTCAAAGATTCAAATAGTGTAAATTTCTTATATTTACTTCCAAATAATAAATTTGCTGCAATTTATAATGATTCATCAATTAAAATATATAATGGAAATAGTAATGAAATTGAATTTAATTTAATAGGTCATACAAATATTATTACAAATATAATTTTATTAAATGACAAAGAAACTTTAGTTTCAATATCAAATGATTTAAATATTATATTATGGAATATTATAAATGGAAAACAAATAAAAAGTATTTTTATTTCATCAACTCCAAGATTTGTTTTTCAAAATTATAATGAAAATAATCAATTGATTATACTTTCATTTGGTAATGTTATTGATATTTGGGATATTAATTCTTCAAATAAAATATCATCTTTAATATTAAAAGAATATGATTGGTTTGAAAGTTGTTATCAATTAAAAAATAATCAAAATTATTTATTAGGAAAAAAAGGTGGTTTTTTAATTTATAATAATAATTTTGAATTTATAAAAGAAATAAAAATTTATCAACAAATTCCAATTTATTTTTTAGAATTAAGTAATAATAATATTTTAGTTTCAATGAGAGAAAATCATATTTTTATTTATGATAGAGATTATACATTTAAAAGAAGATTTATTGCACATTTAAACGATATAACTGGAATAATTGAATATGAAAATAATATTTTAATATCTTGTTCAAGTGATTCTACTTTTAAATTATGGAATTTAAATAATTCAGAACTTAATCAAAGTTTTGAAGTAAATATTTATCCAATTAATTCTATTATAAAATTAGAAAATGGAAATATTGTATTTTCAAGTAAAAATCCAGAATTTCCTATTGAAATTTGGAATATTGAAAATTATGAAAAATAATATTTTATTATTAGAAATTTTTTCTTTCAAAAATTTTAATATTTTAAATATAATTGTTTATTTATTGTTATAATTTTATTATTTTATTTAAATAAATTTTATTGAACAAATTTATTAAATTTTTCATTTTTTAAAAGTTCTTTAATTTTCATATTATAATCTTCATATTTTTTATCACCAACAGCAGAATAATATTCAACTGCTTTTTCATAATTAGATAACAATTTATTAAAAATTAAAATATTTCCTCCATTTTTCATTTGAATTTCCATTTGATTAATTTCTCTTTCTAATTTAATAATATCAATATCAGGTAATTTTCCTTCTTTATGTTTAAAAATATCCATATGAAAACCAAAATTTTTAATTTTTTCAATAATATATTCAACCATTTTATCTATTAACTCATCATTTTCAGAAGTTAATTTCATTTCATATTCAATTGATCCTTGTTGTTTCCAAAATAAAGAAATTACACTTCCAACTAAACTTTTTTTAAAAGATGATAATACTTTTAAAGAAGAATAAAAAATTAATTTTATTTTAAATTTATTTTTTGGTATATTTTCAAATACACAAAAATAATCTTCACTAATTAAACAAGTTATTGGAATTTCTAAATTTTTATTATTTACTTTTTCCATTAATTTAACTTTACAAAGAAATATATTTTTATTATTATCAGAAATATAATTTAATAAACCAATATCATATTGTGAATCAATATAATAATAACCCATTCTTATATCAATTCCTTTTATATTTTTTAAAAATTGTTTTATTGAATTAATTATTATATTTAAATCAAATTCAACTGTGTAATTATTATTTCTTGAAGATGTTAAATCACGAAATAAATCTCTTCCATCATTTATTGGTTTAATATTTTGAGAATATAATTTTATTTCATGTTTAGTTAATGATATTTCTACTATGAAAATATATTCATTTATTATGTCATTTGATATATTTGTTTTTTCTTTTGGAAGTGATTCATTTGGGAAATGTAATATTATTTGATATTCTATTATATTTGGATATGACATTTTTTCTGTGAATATTGATATATTTTCTTTTTTTAAATCCTTTTCTAAGATATTTATTTCTTTTTCAAATTTTGTTTGTTCTTCTGACATTTATTTTGTTAAATTTTTAATTTTAAATAACAAAAAATTTTTATTTCATTTTTATTTTAAACTATTATTTTATTTTAATTTAACATTTGATAATAAATATAAAATATTCATTTTAAATATATACAAATACAACTAATAAAGATATAAAAATAACCATTAAAATTATAAAAAATATTGATTGAAATATAATTTATTAATAATATGTTTTTTAAGAAAATTTTTTATAATTATATAATATTTTATTTTTTATTTATTAAATTTAAATTATGTAATTGCATAAATAAAAAAAAAGTATAAAAGAATTTTAATGCAAAGAAATTTAGACATAGGGAAAGGGATTTGGGCACAATACATAATACCCAATCACTAAATTTATTATATGTTTTTTGTTTTATTTTTTTTTTTTAAAAATAATAAATTATTATTTAAATCTATTTATCATCAAATTTTAATTTTAAAAGAATAATTTTATATTATTATTTAAACCTGGAAAATGGAATGAAAATAAATTTTATATAAATATAGAGGGAAATATAACATTATTTAATTTAGATGATTCTCAAAAAATAGAATTAAAATTTATTGCTTATTCTTTTTTTTCCTAATTTAGGAAATTTAATAAAATGGAAGATGAAAATAGATTTTATAGAAAAGAGAAAGATAATATTATAATATATTAAATATTTATTTGTTTTTAAATATAATTAAAAATTTTTTAATTCAAATTTTCTTTTATTTCAATAATAATATCATTAAATTCATTTATCTCATCCTTTTTTTACATTTTTGTCATTTTGAATTATAAAAGAAAAGTTGTGGGTTGAATTAGAAAAGAAGGTTGTTTTTCTTTTTTCTGTTCTTTATTTTGTTTTTGAATATTTTTTATTTTTTCGGTTATTGTTATTCATTTTTATTCTTATCAAATGTCTCTTTTTCTAAATTTGATGTTTTAGAATCTGTTTTTGTTTTATTAATTTTTTGATTAAAAGAATTAGATGAAATATTTTTTTTTGTTTTATAATTTGTGATGTCATTTTATAATATTTATTTTTTTTCTTAAATAATAAATAGAATTTAATTTATTCATTTATATGATAGAAAAATATTTTGTAATGATAATGAATTTAAATAATGATTTAATTATTTTTAACATTTTTTTTAAATGTTTTATATATATGATTATAATAAAATGATAATTATTTAAAAATATTTCCCAATTTAATCTTCTTTTTATTTTGATTTATCATTAAAATCTCTATTTTTATATAATCATTGTATTTTTTTGTTCTTTTTTTTAGTATATTTCAATTATACGTTTCTTAGAGTATAATGAAAGATATTAAGTTTCTAAATTATTTATTTATTTTGATTTGATTCTTTTTTTAAAATATTTCTAATCAATATAATTCACTTAATTCATATTTAAAAATCTTGTTTATTTCATAATGCTTTATTAGAAAATTGAAATTAAAGATTTTATTTTAGAATATATTTTATATTATAAACTGTGTTAAAAATATTTATAAGGGAATATGGATCATATTGATATGAATAGGGCATTATTATGTTTAAAAAATTTGTGACTTAATGGAAGAATAGATTATTATCTTTGTAAAAGAAGAAATTAATTTTGAAGAAATCAAAGAGAATAAAAAATGGATGAAATAAAAGAATAATTAAAAATAATAATTATTATACAATTATTAAATTAACTACCTAAATTGACAAGAAATAGTTTATAATAACAAAACTTTGAAATATTTATTTTAAATAAAATAAATAATACAATATATTAATTTACAAATGAATTTTAAGATAATAAATTTTTTGAATAATTTATGGATGATTTTTTTTGTTAGATTTTTCTGTAAAAAATATTTTTTAACTTATAAAATTATAAATTAAAAAAAATATAATAGGAAAAAAAAAGAATAGAAAAAAAAATTTTAAAATCAAAAATGATTATGGCAATTTTTTATTACAAATCTGGCAACGAAATGTTCTAGCATTTATATTTTTACAAATGTCACAAATACGAGTGGAATTATTCATTGCTTTTCCTCCACAAACAATACAATTATCAACATTCCAACATTTATTATGAGCATAACAAGCATAAATACCACAACCACGACAAGAATTTTTACAAATTACACATTTTTGAAAGCATTTATTACATATTTGTAATCTAATTTTTTTATTTTGTTCTTTTTCCATTTCTATTTTTACTTTTATTTCTCTTCTTTCTGCTTCTCTTCTTTCTGCTTCTCTTCTTTCTGCTTCTCTTCTTTCTTCTTCTCTTCTTTCTCTTCTTTCTTCTTGTTTTCTAATTTCTCTAAAATATCTTTCTTCATAATCATAATAATCTTCTTTTAAACTTATTTCAAAAGTATTTGAATAATCTAAATCATTAATAAATTTTTTTGATAATCTTCTTCTTTTTTTAAGTTCTTCTTTTAAATTTTTATCAAATGTTTCATCTTGAATAAAATTATGAACTGCATCAATAACATTAATTTGATAATCACATTCATAGGAATAATTTAATTTATGAATAAATTTCATAACCTTAAAAAAGGATTTTTTATCAATTTCTTTAAAAACAATTAAATTTGTAATTGTAATAAAATTATAACAAAAATAACAACTTTGTCTAGGAGAAGCCTTTATTTTTTCTATATCTTTCTTACACTTTTCATGATAAAAATGACAACATTTATGATTTTTTAAATATGATACAACTCCTGTAAAATCAGATTCTTTAATTTTTTCTTTTTCTTGTTCTAAATATTCTTCTTTATTTGAAAATATTGGCTCCATATTTTCAAAATTATCATTTTCAAAATCATTGTTATAATTTTCATTTTGAAAACAAAATGGACATATTCTTTTTAATTCTTCTGGATTTTTTGATATTAATGAATAATATTTTTCTATTTTTTTTATTAATTCTTTTTCTTCTTCCTTTTTTTTTTGTCTTTCTTTTTTTTCCTTCATTTCTCGTAATTCAATCTTTTGTTGTCTTTTTTTTTCTCCTTTAATTGTACAATAAAGTTGTAATACTATAATTATAAAAATTAATATAAAAAATGAAAATAATAATATTGCAAAATAATTAATTGTTGTCTTATAATACATGCTAATTAAAACTTTAGAATTTGTTATTACTGATATAGTTAAAGATGATTGTTTAGATAGAACATTGCAATTAATAATATAACTTTTATCTTTTTGAGTAATTTTCAAAGATTCGATGCCTCTGGATTGTGTTATCTTAACGGATGACTTTTCATTATCAATTCTTATTGTTAATTCTATTATTTCACTTCCACTTTCATTGAAATATAAATCAAATGTTTTATTATTATAAAAATATAGCTGTAGTATTTTTTTTTCATTTAATATTGGATTTACATCTGATAAAAAATAAACAGAAAAACAAGTTAAAACATTATTATTTTGTCCTGTTCTTAATTCAAAATAAACAGGTGGGTCAATATTATTACTAGTATATGAAAATTGTTTCGTTAATCCATCTTTGTTTTTATAATAAACTAATTGATATTTATTGAATTCAAGATTAACATAAGGTTTTTCTGAATTATATTTTATTTTATATAACATAAATTCCCCATCCAATAGATTTGTACAATAATCATTAACATCATCAGTAATTTCTTTATATGCCGCAATTTCATATTTAATTTTTATGTCATTATAAATTAGATCATTTTTTTTATGAATAAAAGAAGGAACAATATAATAACCAATTGAAGTTCCAGAATAATAATGATATGTTTGTTTTGTTTTTCCTATATTTGAAATATAATTTTTTTTTTTTCTGATTTTATTTCCATTTCATCTATTTCAAATGAATTTGAAGATGATAAAATTATATTTATCATTTTATTTTTAATATTATTATCATCTAAATAATAATATATTTTTCGATTATTAAATATTCTAAAAGTAAATTCTACATTTTGTTTTAAAGGAATTTTATTTTTTTCTTCAAAATAAAATAATTGTAAACAAGGATAATTACCAGAAATTTCAACATATAAAATTGATGAGATTATTCTATTATCATAATTAAGTTTTTCTTCCTTTTTTTCATCATATATTAATAATTGTCCATTAGATGAAATATCAATATATTCTTTATTTGAATTATATTTTATTTTAAAAAATTTATATGCAGCATCTGGCAGAATATAACACAATGATGTATCTTGATAAAGTTCTTTATATGTTGGAATTTCATAATTTATATGTATTTCATTTTTTTTTATATTATTTTCTTTATAAATAAATGATGAATCGATTGTTAATATATTAGAAATAGGATAAAAATGATATATAACTCTAGTTTTTTCTTTATTAGTAATAAAATAATTTTGTAAGGTATTATTAATATAAAATTTATCAACTTCAAACAAATCGGACGATAAAATTATATTAACTCTATTATTTTTCATTGAATTATCTTTTATTTCAAAATTGAATTCTCTTGATTCAAAAATTTGAAATAAATTCCTATTTAGCATTAAAGGAATTTTATTATTTTGTTGAAATATTATTTGTAAGCATCCTCCATTTTTAAAATCAATATATTTTTCACTAGAAGAATATAATTGTCCTTTAAACACTCTTCCACTTTGTAGAATTGAATTATCATAAAAATAAACATTATTAGTAAATGAAACATCATAATATGGTTTATTTTCATTATATCTTAATAAATAAATTTTTTTTTGAGGATTTGTTGTACAAATTCTGTGTTCAACATTTATTTTTTCAACTGAATACAATTTTTTATATAAGATATAAATAATACCGTTTTGAGTAGTCCCAAAAGCACATTTAATATCTAATGAAATTTCATTATTAAAAGGAAAATAATTTATAATAATTTCACTATTGTTTTTAACATAATTTTTAGTTTCTTTATCTATTATATTTAAAGTAGTCCTCTGAAAAAATTGAGGTGTATTAATTGTGATTTGAATTAAATATTGATTTAAAGAACTATCTTTAATTTTAATACTTTTAAATTCATCAAATGGAGTTGCAAAATGTATACTTAAATTTTTATTTTCATTAAGATTAATACCATTAATTGAATCTAAATACATTAAACTTAAACAATCAGTTTGATAAGTAAATTTTACAACCAAATATAATTGTTGAGAAGTATATTTTTTATAAATTAAAGAATAATTTGTTTTTGAATAAGGTTCATTTTCTGTATCTTCTTCATAAAAATATATGTAAGTTGAACTACATTTTGATATCCTATATATTTTATTAGATGAATCTGCATATATTTTATAAGTAATATTTTTATTTAATTGATTATTTCCACATTCAATTTTTCCAACTAAGAGAGATTTTGCATTTTGTTTATCTGGATTTGATTTTATCACATTAAATAATATATTAAAGAATATGTAAAGAAGAGTAAGATTTTTATCCATTTTATTTTTAAAAAGTATAATTTCAGAAAATCATATCATTTTTATATTATATTATATTATTTTATTTCATTTTCCAATATTTTTATTGAAAATTGTGAATGATAAAATTTTATTTTATTAACTTAATTATAAAATAAAATTAATCATTATTCTAATTCATAAATATAATAGATTAAGGATTTATTGAATATTTTTTTTATTATTGTTCATCAATTTTTTTAGTTAATATTAAAATGTTTTTTATAAATCTTTTATAGTTAATTATTTATTTTAAATAATTAAAATATCATAATTATAAATCAATTTATATTCATTTTATTAACAATGCTGAAAAAGAATTAATGATGATCTTTATAATAAACAATAATTTTCTATTATTATAAAATCCCATTTTCTATCTTCAATATAATAATTTTAATGAAATTTTTGAGAGATAGTAATCATTATATTTTTTTAAGA
>JAEEGK010025652.1_pt1 | contig 12077 bp, 3 predicted proteins | sample 8958771 | NCBI WGS metagenome assembly JAEEGK01 (sample SAMN16246547, study PRJNA631951) | gut metagenome | biome: gut microbiome; feature: rumen; material: SC-attached | host: Bos | place: Iran: Karaj | collected 2018-10 | reverse complement strand
TTTTATTTTTTTTTATAGATTAATTATTTTTAATTTATATTTATTGAATTATATTTTTAGTTTTAGTTGTTTTTAAAAATTTGTTTAAATATTAAATTAATAAATATTGAATAAATTTAAAAATTTTTAAATTTTTTTAATTAAACAATTTCATTAATAAATTTTATATTATATAGATTTTTTATATGAATCAACATTATCATATTATTAAACAAGTAAAATTATATATTTAAGAATAAATATGAAAATTATTATTTACAGTTTTTTTTACTATTTTTTAATAGTTTTATTATTCTTTTGTTTAATTTGTTTATTTTTATTTTTATTTTTTTTCTTTTTATTTGTAAAATATTAATATTTATATAATATATTTTTTTATTTAATTATTTAATTTTCTTTTTATATTGTATTGTTTTCATTATTTATATTTTCATTATTTTGATTTGGATTATTTGTATTTTCATTATTTTCTTGTTGTTGGTTATATTTGTTTTCTTCAGGTAAAGGGTTTTCTTTTTCAAAATTATCACACCATAATGGAAAAAGAGACATTATTAATGTGTATATTATTTCATTAAAACAATTAATATAATTTTTAAAATCATTTTGTTGATTAATATCAATATTTTCTGATATTTTATTTTTATTATTTTCATTTTTATTATATTCTTCATTTGATTTTATAGATTCATGACTATCTTTATTATTTATATTTAATTTTTCAATTTCAAATTCTTTTTTTTCATTTTCATTTAATTCAATTTTTTCAATTTGTGATTTATAATATTCATCAATAGAATTTTTTACTTCATACCAATAATAAACTAATAATAAGCTAATAAAAAAAGGGAATTTCCAACCTTTCATATAAATATTAAAAACAATATAAGAAACAAATAACTTAAATATAATTTCCACTTGAAAATAATTTTTAAAAGGAAATTTTTCAAAACTACCAAAATCATTATAATCAAATTTCTTATTTTTATTATTTACAATTGCAATTCTTCTTTTTAATCCAGAAGCCATTATAGGAAAAGTTTTATATGAAATTTGATTTTTAGGATATAATTTCTCATAACTATTAAAAAGTTTATTTTCTATATCAATAAATTCATTTTTTGTTAAAATTTCATTTGAGTGTATTTTTGTTAATTGTTCTTTTAAATTTGAGGAATCTTCTTTAAAATTTATTATTATTAAATTCGTTTTATTTTGATTAAATAATTCTTTTAATGTTAAACCAAAATATTTTTTTAAAGGCTTTGTTTTATATATAAATATACTTTCAGTATTCTTAAAATCATGTTCAAATGTTGATATTATTAATTTGTTTAATTTTTTTACACTCCAATATGAAGGAACTTCAATTGAAAATGTTCCTACATTTGGTAAAAATTTAAGTATTATATTATAACAAAAATCCTCATTTTCATTGATTATTTTTTCCATTTTTAAAATAAAAAAATTAATAGAAGAATAATTTAAACATTTCTGATAATATGAGAACAATAAAATATAAATTAATATATAACTTATTAAAATCAATTTGTAATATAATAAATAATGTTTTTTAATTATATAATAAAAAAAGATTTTTATAATAAAATGTGGTTTATAATTAATTATATAAATATATATTTTTTTAAAATTATTAAATTATTTGTAAATAATTAATGGAAGTAGAATTAATATATAAAGATAGTTCTTTTGTATTTAATATTTCACCATTAATGCCAATATCATATTTAAGAACTTTATCTCAAAAATCTTTTCATATTCCAGAATATTCTTTAAATTTATCATATCAAAATACAATAATAGATAAACAATATAATGAAACATCATTAAAAGAATTGTTTAAAACATCTTCAAGAATAATAATTAAAGTTTCAGATGGAGAACCAAAATCTTTAATGAAAACATTTTTAAACAGTACAATTACATCAACTACATTAAAAACATTAAAAATGGAAGAAAAAAAATTATTATTAAAAAAACACTTTGATATAAATAAAACTCATCTTGAATTAGAATTAGAAAATGATATGAAAAGAGATAAATGTGAAGTATGTAAAAAAAGAGAAATAGATTATTTTTGTAGAGAAGAATGTAAATTTTTATGTAAAGTAGATAAAAATACAGGACATTTAAATCATAAATTTATAATTGTACAACAAGGTAATATTGAACAATGTGGTTATAATTATCAAAAACAATTAATTCAAGAAATTCAAAATCAAAAAGATGAAGTTAAAATATTAATTGAAAAATCAAGTAAAGAAAGATTAACTGAAAAAATTGAAGAAGTTTATGATATTTTAGCAAAAATAGGAGATACAGAAAGAGAAATTATGGAAAATTTTCCTTGTCTACCATTAGAATCTATTACTAATACTGATTATAATGAAATTACAAGAAATATATATTCTATAAATGATAATATTAAAAAAAAAAATTCTTTTAATATTAAAGATAAAAAACCTTTTTTTAAACAATTACAAAATGAAGATTTTAATTTGGATAGTTTGAATAAAGATATTGAATCTATAAAAAGAAAATATGATTTTCAAGATATGTTAATTGAAATAATTGAACAAATTAGAAATAATTTAAATAATTTAAATGAGTCTTTAAATGAAATTTGGAATGGTAATAGATATAATATTATTGCATTTTCACATGAAATGGAAACTATTCTTAAAAGAATGAAAAAAAAATTTATTGTTAATAATACAGATTCAGAAGAAGATATTTCTGATAATGAATCAGAATTAGAAGAACTTTTTTTTGAAAATAAAAGAAGAAATAATACAGGAATTTCAAATATTATTTTACCTAAACTTTCAGTTAAACAATTAAATCATAAAAAAGATAAAAAATTACCAAAAGGTAATTTTCCTTTATTTAATAGTTTAAATTTTGATAGAAGAAAAAGGATGATAGGAAAAAATAATAAAACAGAAAAAACAAATAATTTTGATAGTGAAAATGATTCTAATTCAAATAGTTTAAGCAGTAGTAATAAAGGAAATATAAAAAAAAATAATTATATATCAAGAAGAGGAAAATCAAATAAAAACATTAATTATAATAAAGGAGATGAAAGAGAAGATTTTAATTTAAATCAAGTTTTATTAACTGAGAATGAAGTTGATAAAGGACCTAAAAGACCTCCTAGAAGAAATTCTGTTAGAATGAGTATTTTTATTAGAAATATGAATAAAGTTGATACTGTTTCTACATCTAAATTAATGAAAGTTAAAAAGAAGAAAAAAAAATATACATAAATTGTTTTTGTTTTGTTAATATTCTTTAATATTTTTTAAAATTTGTGATTTATTTGATAATTTGTTTATATGAATATCTTTATATAAATTATCTAGTTTTTGTCAAATTTTTATTTATAATAATTCTATATTTTATATGAAAAATAAATTTGCTTATTTTATTTTTTTTTTAATTTTTAATTTATTAGAAAAAAAATTAAAAAATTTATTAATAATATTCCTAAATAAATTCTTATTAAAAATAAATTTAAAATTTAAAAATAAAGAAATTAAAAATCAAAATAAAACACCATTTTAAATATCTAATTGTGTTAATAAAGCGGTTCCCCTTCTAATCCAATGATCAGCATTTTTATTAGGAGTTCTATCATCACATTTCAAATAGAAATACATAACAAAGTTAGTAGAATGTCCAGTAGTAGAAAGTTCTCCAGCTCTACTACTAGTCTTATATAAAGGACATTCATAATAACCAGTTTTTTTCAATTTACTAACATTAATAGGTTCTAACCAAATAACAGGCATTTCAATATTTAATTGTCCAGGTAATTGTTCTCTTAAGCAAATTCTACTGAAATCCCAAGAAGCACCTTCTAATTGTAATCCATGAATATTAACACCATCAGATGGGAAAATAATTTCTTCATCACCATATCTTTTATCTAAAACATTTGTTCTAAATGTTAATTTATCAATTGGTTCTAAAGTCTTTCTAGCATATGTTTGTAATACTGCAGTATTGAATCCTTGTGGGAAGAAAAATGCAGAAATCCAAAATGAATCTTGTGGACCATCATATAACCATTTTGACATGAATTTAACTCTTAATATTAAATCTTTTATCCAACTTGATAAAGGTTTTAATGATAAATATGCATTATCTGCCCAAAGTTTTGGTACTAAACCATCAAGGAATGAATGATATACTTTTTCTATTTGAGGTGACATAACTTCTGTACCTTTAACTGCTAATTCAAGACTATGTAATGATGCTCTCATTACTTTTAATAAATTATTAAATTTATCACATTCTTGAAGAAGGAAGTTACCTAATGGAGATTTTTTCTTCTTTCCATCATCTTTTTTCTTCTTTTTCTCTTTCTTTTTATCTTTCTTTTCATCTTCTTTTTTCTCTTCTTCTTTCTTTTCTTCTTCTTTTTTATCTTCATCTTTCTTTTCTTCATCTTTTTTCTCTTCTTCTTCTTTATCTGCTTCTGGATTTACTAAAATTGAAAAAACATTTGCTCTAGTTTTATCTAAATCTTCAACTTCTGCAAATTGAGCATCAATATCATATTTAATATCTAATACAATTTCATCAGGTTTTTTACCACCAGAAGATGAAGTTCTAGGTTGAATACCAATAAGTGGTTCCATAAATTCTCTAACAGTTTTCTTTTGTAATGTAATATTAGCATTATTATTTAAACCAAAAACTTCAGGTTCATCATCTAAAGGTAATTGTTCAATATATTGATTAATAACTTCCATATTTTCAACATCAGGTGCATAATAAATACCAGATTCAGAGAATTTATAATTTTCATCAAATATTAAATCATCAAAGTATTTTTCTAAAATAGCAGCAATTAATTTTTCATCTTTATCATCTGTAACTCTACCACCATAATTAATAGTACCAACTAAAAATCTTAAAATTTCAAATGGAACACCTTCACTAGCATATTCTTCAATATACATATTAAGATGCATTCTAGATGCTTCTAAATCAGAATTCATCCATTCATAAGGAATATTCCAACCTAAAGGACCGAATTTTCTTCTTTCTAAAATAATAGCATGGAAGAATGCTAAACCAAAAGTCATTTTCTTTAATTTTTCAGGAAGAGATGAATTTTTAAAATCTTCATCTTTAATATTAAGGAATGTTCCTTTTAATGAAGCACGAATACCTTTTGGAGGTTCATTAGTAATTTTAACACCACTTTGTAATATTGTAGCAGGGAATGCATTACTAGGCATTGATGTTAACCATAATCTATAATCTTCATGTATTTCATCTTCTTTATCATTTACTTCTTCTAAAATTTCTTCAAATTTTGGCATCCATGAACGTGCCAAGTGACAATTTTCTAAACAAACCCAATTTCCATTTTTAATACTTTCAAATATTGCTCTTTTTGCTATATCACCTTGTCCTTGACCAAGAGAAATATTTATCATATTTACTCCTCTTAATTTTGCATAATCTCTTAAGAATTTAACTGGATTTGCTCCTGCTGATAAGATGAAAATTAATGGTGTTGTTTTTAATGAATCTAAAAATGCTGTTTCTACACTAAATGGTGGTGATTCTAAGAATCTTTTACTGAATGATGTTTCTATAAAGTGTTTAATTGCAAAAATTAATTTTTCTTCTCTTAATTCTTTTACAAGTAATAATCTATTAAAATCTTGAGATATTTTTTCTAAAGCTTCTGGTAAAACTTCTATATGGGGATTTTCACTTTTTAAGAAATCATTGAATTTTTTAATATCATCTTGATTGAAATTACCTAATATATTTTCAATATCATAGAATGATACAACAAATTCTTTAAATGATATTATTTTCTTATATAATTCTAATGACATCCAACTATCAATTCCTTTTTTATAATATGGACTTTCTTTTTCATCAACTTTAGGAACAAAGTTACCAACACCTCTTAAGAAGAATTGCCATTCTGATTCACCAATACTTTCATCATTTTGTAATTTAGATGATACAATTAAGAAACTATATAATAATTTATCTTTTTCAAATAAACCTCTTGATATTTTTTCATAGAAACTAATTGTAATATCATCAATAAGAATTTGAACTCTTTTCATAACATCTTTTGAAGCTTCACTTCTATTTAATCTTTGATTAAATAATTTAAGGAAATATTCTAAAGAATAATTATACATAGAATCAATATTAGCTAAAGAAGCAATAGCAAAATATAAAATAGAACCTCTAACAGAAATAGGATGATAAGAAGTTCTTTCTTTATTAATAGTTCTAGCAGTGACTTCAGCTTTTTCTAATTCTTCTTTAATTTTACCAGATTGAACTTTACTTTCTTCTAATTTATCAACTAAAATATCATTATCTAAAATATCACTTCCAGCAGCATTAACAAGATTTAAAATAGAAGCTTCTAAATCGGAAATCATTTTCTTACCATTATTAATAGATAACATAGTTTCATCTTTTTGAGCTTCTAATTCAGGTCTTTCATGTTTAACAACTTCAACTAATAATTGATCTTCTAAACCTTTTCTAGTAACAGTAAAGTTAATTAAAGTAACTTTAATAGATAATTCAGGTAAATAATGTGGATTTGCCATTTTACTAGTCATAAATAATTTAAAACCAACAGTAAATTGAATTGGTTTATCACTTCCCATAGAAAGATAATAACCAGCACCTTGTTTAAAAACTTGATTAGCTAAAATAGGTTCTAAAGAAGAATCAAGTGTTTGTTCAACATTTTCAATAAGACAAGGATAACCATTCATAATAGAGTTTTTAAGTAAATTAAATAGATTTTTATTAGTAATTTTATAAGCATTTATTTTTTGTTTCCTATAATAATTTCTAATCCATTTATTAGCTTGCATTTGAGGATCAATTATTAAAGGCCATCTCTTTGCTCTTACTGTAATAATTGCATTTTCGATTGAAAGTTCATCAGCTGGTAAACCTGAATAATTCCAATCTCTTATTTCCATAGGATCAGATAACATTTCTTGTATATTAAAATCAGGAATATTATCTGGTAATAATCTTTCTTCTATTTCTTCTGCTGATAAAGGAACATATGTATTTTTAATTCTTTCTTCTTCTTGTCTTTTCTTTTCTTCTTCTTCTTCTTTTTTCTTTTTCTCTTCTTCTTCTTTTTGTTTCTCTTCTTCTGTTTTTTCTACTTCTTCTTCTTTCTTTTCTTCTTCTCCATTTTCTGCTGCTTGTTTTTTAGCTTCTTCTTCTTCTAATTTTTTCCTTTCTTCTTCTTCTTTTCTTCTTTCTTCTTCTTCTTCTTCTCTTTTTCTTTTTTCTTCTTCTTCAGGATCTTCTTGAGTAGAATAATGAACTCCAGCTCTTATAACAAATTCTTTGGTAGATTGTAAAAATTCTTTTCTATATTCCATTGTGAATGGACCAAAGTAACTTACTACTGTACTTGATATAATAACATTTGCTAATAAATTTTGAGCTTCTTTACTTAATTGAATAATTTTTTCTTTCCAACGAACTCCTTCATCTTTTAATCCATTTACTAATTTACCTGCTCTTTTCATTTTTATGTTAATGTTTTTAATTGAAAATTCTAAATTTGATAATTCTCTATTTGCATTATTATATTCTCTTTCTAATTGTGCTAATTCATCTTCTTTTGCTTTTAAAGATTTACTTTTTTCTTCTAATTTATCTTCAACTTCTTTTAATTCTCTTGTGGCTTTTTCTTGTTGATCCATTTTTGGTTTTACTTGTCTATAAACTTTAACATAATCTAATAAAGCTCCTACATATGTTTTTAAACCATCAGCAGCCATTGAAACTTTTAAGAAATCTTTTTCTCTTATTGTTTCAAATAAATCTCCTAATTGTTTTAATTTTCTTGGATCATTTAATTTTTTAACCATCATTGCTTCATTTTGACAATTATCTTTAAATTTCTTTGTATCATTAATTAATATTTTAAAATCTGAATATTCACTTCCTTTACAATCAAATACAAAACATATATTTCTTGCTAAGGCTAATATATTTTCAGAAGGTTTTTGATATGATCTTAATTGTTTTAAATCACCTTCATCTAATTTTTGTAAAGCTTCTTTAGCATAATCTAATTTAGGTTTTGCAGTTGCCATTTCAGCATCGCATTCTTCTTTAATTTTTAAGATTTCACTTCTTTGTTTATCAACTTCATCTTTTTCTCCTTGAATTTTAGCTCTTTCTTCTCCTACTACTTTCTTCTTTTCTTCTAAAACAACTATCATAGCATCAACATCTTTCTTCCTTTGAATTTGTTGAGGTTCTAATAAAACTAATTCTTCTTTTAATGATTTAACAATTTCATTAGCTTCATTTAATTTCTTAATACCTAATTTATAGTTTTTAATTTGTTCAGGAATAATTTTAATTTTCTCATTATATATATCAATAAACAATTTAATAAATTCCAAATATGAAGTAGGAGTAATATAATAATTTCTTCTTAATTCAGTTCTAAATCTATCAGAAAGTTCCAAAGCTTTCTTTTGAATTTCAACGAAAATAATACTTAATTGAGTAATGACTCTTCCTTCTAAAGGTTTAACAGTATTAGCAGGTTGTCCTCTTATAGTTTCTCCAATAGTTTTCAAATATCTTCCAGCCACACTTTTCAAAGCATCATCAGGCCAAACATTAAACCAATCAATAGTACAACAATTGATAATTGAAGGGAATTGAATACATCTATTTCTAAATGATGAACCAACTGGTGAAAAAGATAATACAACATGTAATGAATCTCTTACTGTTGCAACGAAATATTGATAAACACCATCTTTTGTTTCTGGATATTTATTTTCTTTGGCTTTGTCTTTTAAATTGTTAAATATTACTGCCATTTCATCATCTTTGAATAAATTAGGCACTTCACCATTATTTAATATATTATTTATATCTTCTAAGAAACTTTCTTGTAAAATTTGAGTATCACTGAAAAGGAATGTTTGCTTCTTATTATCATTAACACCTCCATTTTCACTTATACCTCCACTTTTCTTTAATATTTTACCAATATCTTTTAAAAACGCTTCTACTCCGTATCCTTTCGCAATTTGTAATGTATTCATTTCTTGTTTTAAAGTAAAAACAACTATTTTTGTTAATGATTGTCTTCCTGAACCTCCTAAACCAATTAATAATGCATTTCCTCTTGCTAAACTTAATATACGTGCAATACGACAGAAGTGATTTATTGCATCTGTGAAGAATACTAATTTCATTTGACCTGCTCTTGATGCAGTATTATATGAATCTAATTCATCATTTATTCTTTTAAGAAGTAAATTAGGATCTGTTGATATTTTATAACATTTTTCTTTAATATCTGTAAATATTAATTGATCTAAAGGAGTTAAAGATCCTTTTTGCATTGATAATTTACCTTCATATAAATTCTTTATTTCATTATCAAACCAAGGAATATCTTCAGCAAGCAATCTGTCTCTGAATTGACGACTCATTTCGTGTATCCATAAGCAAACTAACATTTTTTTATCTGGAATTTCACTTAATCCTGCTCTTACCATACCTTGAATAACTTTACTCATATCTCTTAAGTTGAAAGTATAATGTGATTTAGAAGGAGTAGGAAGTAATTTTTCTCTGATTTTTTGATACATTGCTAAAGCACTATCAATTAAAACATCTGTTTCTTTTTCTAAGTTCTTTGTTTGTGATAACCAAGAAGCAACAATTGTTTTGAAAATTAATTGCATACTTTCATTTGATAAATCTGTTATCCAAATCATATTAAAATGTCTGAATAAACGAGGAGTTACAGGATTTCTTCCTCCTGAAGGTGGAGCACAAGCTGCCATAATTATAGTATCTTTAATAGATCTTTTAATTTTTTTTTCATCATATAACATTCTATTATCAATTAATTGACGAATAAATTCTATAGGTTGTTGAGCACCGAATAAATCTAATTGAGGTAAGTTTATATCATCAATGAAATAAATGAATTTTTTTCCTGCAGGAGGTGCAAAGTTACCATTTTTATATATTGTTGTTTTTAATATATCATATATATTTCTACTTGTTGTTTTAGCTGAAAAGTTTGATGATTTATATATGAATCTACCACTCTTTTCATTTTTTAGATAATCCATTATTACAACTGATTTACCTACACCTGTTTCTCCCATATATAATGAATTGAAACCATTATTTGCTAAAATTCCCATAATTTCCTTATATTTAACTGTATCATTTGTTGGAATTAATATATTAAAGAATGGGAAATTTTCATCATATTTGTATGGAACTCTATCTGATACTTTATCAAAGAATCTATCAAATGTTGCATTTGTTATATTAATACATACATCATATATGTTAAAGTCATTAAAGTTAACATTTAATAAATTAAATTTGGATTTAATATCTTTAATAAATGGATTTCTTGATTTATCATCGAGATTAGCTCCAATAGACCATATAATAGCAAATGCCATTAAATAATTGCAAATATCATTAATATTAGCTGCTTCAGGTTTTATAATATCAGGTTGATAGAAACAAGAAATAATATTTAAGCAACTTTGAGATAAATTAATATCAACTGATGGAATTTTTTCTTTACATTTTTCTCTGATTAAACTAATATATCTGGGAATATATTTTTCTAATTCATTTCCTAAAACTTCAACTTGTGCAATATATTGTTCGCATTTATTCTTAGTAGATGGTTTTTCTAATTCTTCTTCGAGTAACTTCCTTAATTTTTCTTGATAATTGAGAACCCAACTCTTAATAACAGGTAATAATCCAACATGATGAGGTTCCATATAAACCATCCCACATCTAGAGACAGTTGCTGGTGAAGCAACTTCTAAATCTTGTACTTCAAATATTAAATTCATCATTTTGGGAATTTTAATATTAGATGAATCAGGTAAGCACAATTTTCTAGAATCATCAAGTACAGTATTCATATCTTCAATCCAAGTAGCATCAACAGGACCATCGAAAATTAACCATAATCTCTTTGAAGTTCCACCAGGCATTTTTTCTGCATCTTCAGCTTCTCTCATAATTCTAGCAACAATACCATCTTCCCAAGTTTGAGTAATTTCATCCTTTGCCATATATAAATCACTTTTTGGAACAGCTTTAGGATTTAATAAATCAGTATTTATTTTACAATACCAACTTTCATTTGCTGCTAAGTCTTTATTTTTACCTAATTCTGTTAAGGTTTTTACTAGAACTTGATATATTGAAGTTTTACCTGTTCCTGTTGTACCAACTATCATATTTCCTAAACGAACCATCATTGTGTCAAGTAATTGACCTACTTTTTCAACGAAACCTGGAGTTGGTTTTAGATTTTCAGCTTCTATTATTTCTTTTACTTTATTATTAAATACTTTATTTTCAATTTTATTCACTACTGTTGTTGGGAATAAGTCTTTAATAATATCTAAGAATAATTCAATATCAACTTCAAGGAATTTTGGTAAATTTGAGTCTTTCATTGCTCTAATAAGTACTTCAGCTTCAGGATCTTTTGGGAATTTTTCCTTTAAATAACCAGCTCTTGTTAAAATTGATTTAATACCTCTTAAACCAAAATCATAATGTTTTTGTTTTGATAATTGTTCAGAAGATAATTTAAACAATTGATGCATTTTAACAGATAAATCTTTAGCAGTTTTAAATCCTTTAGAATATAAAGTAACTTCAGCGACTAAAGCATAATCTGGAATCATCATAGCTACAGGTCTAAAAAGAGATTTTAAATTATCAGGTAATTCAGTTCTTCCAGCATAACCAGGATTCATAGTAATAAAGACACCAAAACGAGGTTTTAATTTAATAGTTTTACCATCGAAATCCATAATCCATTTCTTTTCTCTTAAATGAGTTTGAATAGTTTCAATTTGTTGAGCAATGACAGATAAGACTTCAATTTCAATTCTATTGAATTCATCAAAACAAGCCCAAGCTCCGCATTCAGCTAAACCACAAAACATTCTTCCCATCATTTTATAATCTAATTGATCAGTACAATTAAATAC
>JAEEGK010025650.1_pt1 | contig 12078 bp, 6 predicted proteins | sample 8958771 | NCBI WGS metagenome assembly JAEEGK01 (sample SAMN16246547, study PRJNA631951) | gut metagenome | biome: gut microbiome; feature: rumen; material: SC-attached | host: Bos | place: Iran: Karaj | collected 2018-10 | reverse complement strand
CCCTAATGTCAAACGGACTTCAGACCAATCTGAATTGGAATTCCATGCACCGTTGTAGCCAGAGAACGGATTGAACTGCGGCGGCGTCACGAAGCCCCATCCATAAGAAGCCCAGCTCTCCGAGCCGTCGCTTTCCATTTCAGGGGACTGCCGCCCGTCGAAAAACACGCGCACATCCCCTTCGCAACCCGCACCAATGCCATAGCCGGAAAGGACGCCATAGACCATGTGGCCGCTGCCGGAGATGGATGCGATTTTCGAATTGCGACCTGCGACATTTGCGTGGCGTTCATAATAATTCGACGAAACGAAATACCCGCAGTCCTTTTTCTCGTATTTGACGACGCTTTCAGGCGTCACTTCCACATCAATTCTGCGAATCGCCACAGACTGTTCGCCAACCGTGTAGAGTTCCATCCGCGCCGCCTTCCAATAGGGCATCGGGAAATAGTTGTATCCTTTGAAATAGACACCGGGCATAAAGTCCATCCCAATCATCAGCAATGTGTTATGACAAGGACGATCCCCATATTCGCCGCCAAAGAACGTCCCGATTGGGGCATCGACGGACGGCTTGACATCGTCATCCCAATAAAGTCTCAATCGAAGTTCCGACAGAATTTCGCCCGCCGCATTTTCGTTTTCCAAATCCAATTTGACAGCCGCAATGGCCCCTGCCCCATTCTGTTGAAAGATCGGCACGGCACGACGCGGCGGTACAACCACATTCTCAAGATGCGTCTTCAGATTTTCAGCGGAATATTTTGGATCGAATCCAAGATTGCCCACCTTGCCAAACAGAACCTCAAGATTCTGCCCAAGAGTGAAAGAAGGAGTGCCGTCGGCCTTGTCAAACAACTCGTAAGTCACGTGTCCCCAGCCACCTTCGCCTTTTTCCTTCCGATAGCCCTCCAATTTGACACTGCTTGTCACCTTGCAATGGCGGTTGAACATCATCGGGACAAAACTGCGGATGACCCATATCGGCCCGCGGCCATTGTCCACAGGCCCTTCGTAGATGTCCGACAACGGCGACAGGAAAGGCGCCTTTTTGCCAAATTCGGACTGACGGATGGAAAAGGCCGGATTGTCGTCATCGTCTATATAGAAACGGAACGTCGGTTCTTCGCTAGTCGGATAGCGATGCTGCGTGAAATTATAGATACAGCCTGGCCCAAACGCCTCAAAGAGAACCCATTCGCCCTTTTCATCCTGATAGATAGCCCAGTCCCAATCGGCATTGCCGCCACGTTTGTCGATACTCCCAGAGTAACCTGTTGTGGCGGAAACATCCAGTAACGGCAGCGCAACAGGTTCCGCTAAACGTTCCACTCCGCGTAAAGGACGCGTTGGCTGATATTTACGTGGCGTATAATTGGATTGATGATTTGGCGGAAGGAGGATTCTTCTATCCATTTCCGCCTTGACAGTCGCGATGGCGCGGATGTCTTCATGGCTCAACGCGGTCGTGTCGATGCGCACGGTGGAGAGCTCTCCTATGAACGGAAGTGTTCCGTCAATCAGGCTACCCAATGCAAAGGAAGCCGTATTGGCGGAAACAGCGCCTTGTGTACGCCCAATGGTGGACGGCACACCATCCAGGTAGGCGACCCAACGGCCACGGCGATAGCTGAACGCCACATGGTGCGGTTGGTTGTCCGCCACGAAAATATTCGTGTAAACGGCACAATTCCGATTGATTTCAGGCGCATAAAACGCAAATTCCCCCCTGTTCAGCCACAGTTCGTAATGGCCGTTGGTTTTCGGCCCTTTGGCGAAAAGCACTTGGATGGCGTCCTTTACGTCCGTCCGGATCGTGGCCGACAATGTGAATTCATCACCGATGTTCACAGCGAAATCATCCTGCTTTTCACAGGCGTGACCAGATTTATAGACATGTTTTTGCTCAAGAGCAAGATAGGCGGGGGCATCCGCCAACGCCATCGCTGTCAACGCCATCAATCCCATAACGACTCCCTTTTTCACTATTTTATTGGATATTATTTTCATAAGTGGTTGTTGCAAAAAAGAAAAGGAGGACTGTCTTTTGGACAGCCCCCCTGATGATGCTATCGGATGACGTTCTTGCCGTCTTTGCCCAGTAGGAAGCATTGGGCAACCTGCCCGATGGCGGGGCTGAGGCACTCCCAGACGATGCGACCGTCTGGCGTGGCTTCGAATATGTGGCTCGCCTTCTTGCCGTTGCGGCCTTGCGTGTTCCAATTACAGACAACTGTGTTGCCGTTCGGAAGTCGTTGCACGCCAGCCAGTATTGCAACATCGATATCGTAAAGATCCATGTTCGGTCGGAGCTCCCAGACGATGCGGTTTCCTGCAGGATTGAACTCCACGACTTTTCCGGAGCCTGTCGCCAACGTGTTGCCGCTCGGCAGTCGGACGGCGCAGACTGGCGAACTGAGCTTCGGGAACGTCCGGACGACGTTTCCGTCCGCATCGTATTCGCGCAACGCGCCTTCCGCCGTAAACGGCACAAGATACGTGCCTTGCGGCGTCATACGGCACATGCGGAACTGCGCATGCGGCTCCTTCACGGTTGTCGACAACTGGATGGAACGGACTTCGCGGCCCTGTCGATCAACTTCAACCAAACGGCATTGCCCGACAACGCCGACCAGTGTGTTTCCATTTGGAAGTGGTTGGACGCTAGGCACTTCGTTCGGTGCTTCGACATTGTATTCCCACACGGTCTTCTTGTCCCGTGTAATCTCCCGTGCACCATGCTGCCAAGCGATCAGCACGTTGCCGTTGTCCAACATCCACACGTCTTGCGGATGCGCAATTGGATAATTCCAAACAATTTCGCCCTTTTCGTTCATGATGAACACGTCATTCCGTTGATGGCTGGAGCCGAGAAATTCGTACGGCCCGTAGTGGTTTTCATGCCAGAAATTGCGTTTCAGGCTACCGAGTCGTTCCAAGCCCTGCGGATTGTCTGGATCGACATCCAGATCCGGCCAGACCAATTGGCCTTTTTCTTGCAAGGCCGTCTCATAGAAAGCACCTAACCGCAACGAGTTGCAGTCCAGCCACAGGTTGATGAGATGCCGTTCGTACGGCGTGAATTTACCGATATGGGCGGCGTTGTCCAACTCCGCCGCCAGCGGCGCGACGCGGGCTCCGAAACGGCCTGGAATCGAACGGCTTCCGCCGTGGATGCCACAGTAGTCTCCCGTCATCGTGCCGAGCATGCCGCCGGAGAACCAGAACGTCTTCTCGCGCAATGCGTTATAGTCCAGTTTTCCGTTTTGGAACCAATCGTGGCCGCAGTCCCTGCATGTCCGTTCGAGAATCGGACGAATGTGGCGTTCAAAGCTAATCGGTTCAATCGGAGACATTTCCGGCTCCAGTTTCGACGGCGCGCGACGCATCGCCATCGGCACTTTCATCGACTTCGGCGCCGCCTGACGCGGTTCATGGCAGCCCAGACAAGTCACTTGCTCGCCCGGAAACGCGAACGCCACGGAACGCATCGACTGGACGGCGTTGCGATTTTCATCCAGCACTTGGAAGATAAGCTCCTTTGCCACAGGGGCTTCGAAATACACGCTGCCATCCTCCTCCACGGGAACGATGCCCAACGGGACGCGCGGCGTGTTTTCGCGTTCGAAACCGATCATCGGCACGCCCATGGCGTGATTCGTCTTCAGAATGTTCTGTACAACGCGCAGCCATTTGATTTTCACGCCCTCCGGCATCGGCTGGTCGCTGTCATAAACGTTCATGACGCTGATAGTCGCTTTTGGCGCATCGGACGTGGCCCGTTCGCCCTGCCGCGTGCGCGGTGGCAGCGCGGCGGGGCATGGACGCGGCCGCAATGGGATGGGATCGACGAGGCGGAAGCGTTCGTCTGGATCTGCCTGCCAGTCGCGTAAATCGCACAGCAGCTCCTGATTGCCGAAGCGATCGACGGTCACGATATGCTCCCAGCAGTTGGCCAGATAGGTGTCTTCGCTCAGCGGCCATGGCATACCATATTTATAATGGAGGCGGTTGGACAGTTCCATCTCCGGATACGGTTCGTACGGCGTGATGCGCTTCACTTGGCTGTGGCGACCGTCGTCGTCCACGCTCAAATCCAATATGCAGAGCGAGCCGTAGCACTGCCCATGGTGTGGTGCGGCTGTAAAAATGTATTTGCCGGAATTCGGAATGGCGCGGATGCCCATGTGGACAAGCGGCGTGCCCGGACGGCTCCCCAAGCCACCATAACCCATGTTCGGGAAACGCTTTACGAAATCCTGCCGAGCGGAATCGTCGAGCGTGTGCCATGGATACGGATAGTTCCCATGCGGTGCGCGCGGATTCGTGCCGTCCGGATTGGCGATCCAGAAACGGCCGCCGATGCAATTTTCACGGTCCGTGTAGTCCCATCGCGCATACACGAGCATGCCGTCGTTGTTGACGGACGGATTCCATTCGGAGGTCTCGAAATAGCTCATCGGCACGATGTCCGAACCGTCGTCCTTCATCGAGAAGAGCGTGTGGTTGCGCACTTTGATGTAGGCGTCGAAGCAGCGGATGTAGCCGCCGCGCCGTTCGGAGACGAATGCCAGACGGCCGTTCGGCAACCAGCATGGATCGAAATCGTCGTAGGCTTCATCCGTCAGCATCCGCAGGTTGGAGCCATCGACATTGACCGTGAAAATATGCCAGCAGGTGTCGCGGGAGAAGACGTTGAACTGGTGGTAGCGGTTGGCCGTCCACGCGAACGCGATCCGTTTGCCGTCGTAGGACAGATCCGGCGTGCAGAACGCGCCAAAATTCAATTTGCGGCCTTTGAAACGACCATTCTCCACAACGGAATTCTCTAGAATATTCTCGAACACAGGCGCTTCATCTCGCCATGCATGGACGCGATAGAGGCCGCCGCCTGGAATCGTGTTGTAGCCGAAATATTGCGTCGCAAAATGGCCGCCGATGCCGTCGTTCGTCACGGGAATGGAACGGACGGAGCCTTCGAACACGCCGCGGGAGACACACAGAAAGTCGCCGACATCAACCAGTTGTGGATTTTCAAACACAGCCTCGCGTCGTAATGCGCAGGCGATGTAGTACAGGCTGGGCTTGAACTCCGTTTCAGCTTTCCAAATGTCCAAAAGCTTCTGGCGGCGCGTTTCCAGACTTGCCCAAACCGTCTCCTTCTCTGGATGCTTCGTCCGCATATCCGCAAGAAACACACCCAGACGGCGGAGAATCGTTCCCGCTGGATTGCGGTCGTCCGCCTGAACAAGCGACTGCGTGTCGAAAACTTGCTCATCCGCAGGACGGAAATTCGGATTGAAACGGCGCTCCTTTGCGTAATCGACCTTTCCATGATTCCGCAGATTGAACCGCCACTGGTCCCACACGGTATCACGAACGGAAAGCTTTGGAAATTGCTCTTTCGACAGCTGATGGGCCGCGAGCCATTCCTCTGTCTCGCGCCGAATAGCCGTCGTATCCTCCAGTGGCAGAGAGGCTTGCTTCTTGGATTCCAGCATCTTGATCTCTTCGGAATTCGTGATTCTCGCGTCATGGCCATGGCCTGAAAGGTCTTTGAAAACGCCCCTTTCAGCATCTTTTTCGCAGCTCCACAGACCGACCGTCTCGTCGTCCGCGGTCCAATCGACCGCTCCGTCATCGCGGACACGATGCTCCAATTTTGCGCGTTTCAACGTGCCTTGGCAGGTGAGATTGTCAATCTTGCCGAAATAGAACGGCTCCGTGACCTTCGCGGGAGCGGACGGAATCGACTGGATCTGATGTTCACGGACGAATTCGCCGTCGACAAACAGTCGCAACCGCTTCTCTTCGAACATCAGCACGACGGTGTGGTAGCGCGTGTCCGCGACGGACCGCCCGAAACCGACCTGCTGTGGTCTGAAGCCTGGCATGTAGACGGTCAGTTCGTTGGAATTCGGCATGGTGAACAGCTCCCAATGCCACGGATTACGTTTCGACTGGCTGGCGGCATAGATCTGGAACGTGTTGGAACCTTCCTGCAGGACTTCCATGGAGAGCCGCAACGGCAGCGCCGCGAACACGTCATGAGGCTTGATTTCCAACGCGTTGTCCAACAGGTCATGATCCGCCCACGTGGAAAGAACAGATAGGAGAAGAAAAAGAATTATCAAGAAGCGTTTTTGCATGATGGTCATCAAAATGAATGGAACTATTGATTGAGCATAATGTTATGGTGATAATATATCATGCTGGCATTGATTGGGTATTCTTGCAGGGCATTTTTCTGAGGACTGCACTGCCCGAAAGGTGGTCGAAAAAGCCCCGTAGGGGCGATGGAAATTTAGCCGTAGATGAAGCAAGCGCCATTTTCAATATCTTATCGATGTAAATTCATCAGACGAAAACCATATTCGACAACACCCCACACGCCTTCTTCAGACACAAAAAAAGCAGCCTGATGGATTTCCATCAGGCTGCTGTCGATTCAAATCAATATAGAAGACTTAATCAGTCATTCTGCAGGTCATACAGACCATAACGCATTGTTCCGCCATAATAAGTCCCACCGCTATTGCTGTACCTTATCCGAAGGCCATGCCAATCAACGGCATCGACGTGACCATCAATGTAAGTAATGTTCCAAGACTTTCCATGGCAGGCCCAACCAGAATAAAGGCTATCGTTAGCATTACCAGATGCAACACTGGATCCTGTGCCGCAACGCAAATATCCTTTAAGATAGCCAGTGCCGTCCAAATTGTTACTGTCACCACAATAACCGCCACCGTCCCAATAATAGCAGCATCCAAGCATGAGGCTCTGGGCTGGCTTGCGGATAGTGGTTATTTTCAAAGCGTTACCGTCAAGTACATGACTGAAGCCGTATGTCGGATAAATTGCTGGATGTTCTTTCTCATCTTGAATGGATGTTCCATTCACAAAATATCCATAATTATCCACCCCTTTATGTGTTCCATTTTTCATTTTATTTATTCTGTCTGTATTTTCAAAGACTGGGCAATTGAAGAGTTTCTCTTCTCCGGTGTTTTCATAGGCAGCATGGATCCAGGGTTTTGCGAACGTACCACCCTTGACAAGGTTGTTTCCAGCATCGCCGCTATCGTTGCCTTTATGAAATTCAGGGAAGGCATTCTTATTGTTGTTGACAGCCATGATCATAGCCATGCCAAGCTGTTTCTGGTTGGACGTGCAGGAGATGCCTTCGGCCTTTTCACGGGCTTTGGACAAGGCCGGCATCAACATGGCGGCCAGAATCGCGATGATGGCAATCACCACCAGCAATTCGATTAACGTAAATTGTTTCTTCTTCATGTTTTTCTCCTTGGTCTGAAGAGTTTAGGTTTGAATGTACTGATGCCCTTAATCAAAAATTAATCTAATTGTTATTAATTTATATGCTTTTGGGGATAATGCAATCAAAGAAAATGATTTATTTTGGTTTTGGCATTGATATTTCTTATGACCAGCGTCTGATTTAGACCAAAATGCTCCTATTTTATAATAGGTGTATGTCACATGAATGCATGCAATCCACCTCAGACATACCCAAAAAAAGCAGCCTGATGGATTGCCATCAGGCTGCCGTCGATTCAAATCAATATAGAAGACTTAATCAGTCATTCTGCAGGTCATACAGACCATAACGCATTTTTCCGCCATAATAAGTCCCACCGCCATTACTATACCTTATCCGAAGGCCATTCCAATCGACGGAATCAACATGTCCATCAATGTAAGTAATGTTCCAAGACTTTCCATGGCAAACCCAATTGGGATAAAGGCTATCGTTAGAACTACCAGATGTAACACTGGATCCTGTACCGCACCGCAAGTAACCTTTAAGATAACCATTTGTATCCAGATCGTTACTGGTAGAACGACCACCGTCAAAATAATAGCAACATCCAAGCATGAGGCTCTGGGATGGCTTGCGAATAAGGGATGTTTTCAGACCATTATCTTGAAGTACATCATTGAAGCCGTATGTCGGATAAATTGCTGGATGTTCTTTCTCATCCTGAATGGATGTTCCATTGACAAAATATCCATAATTCTCCACCCCTTTATGTGTTCCATTTTTCATTTTATTTATTCTGTCTGTATTTTCAAAGACTGGGCAATTGAAGAGTTTCTCTTCACCGCTGTTTTCATAGGCAGCATGGAACCAAGGTTTTGCGAACGTACCATTATTATTAAGATTGTTGTTGTCTTTTTTCCATTCAGGGAAGGCATTCTTATTACTGTTGACAGCAATAATCATAGCTATGCCAAGCTGTTTCTGGTTGGACGTGCAGGAGATGCCTTCGGCTTTTTCACGGGCTTTGGACAAGGCCGGCATCAACATGGCGGCCAGAATCGCGATGATGGCGATAACCACCAACAGTTCGATCAACGTGAAGTGTTTTTTCATGATGGCTCCTTAAGGTGTTGAGTCTTGAGATTATGGTTAAAACAAACTTTTCATAATGTTAAGGTAATAGAAAGAATGCGTCTGTCAAATATTTTTCAGATAAAAAAATACAAGAATGCAGACCAATCATGTTTTTGTTGTGGAAAATGGAGCAAGCCGCGCTACATTTTAGTAAATTTGAATTCAAAGGAAAAGAACATGGAAGCGGATTTTCTCTATTTGAACGATGTCATACCAGACGCGATCATCGATTTGCGATATGCGTCCAATTACAATTTTGTCGGCAAGCGGATAGACGGCTATCTGTCGTCGCGTCCGAGCTTGTCTCGTCCTGCGGCGGAAGGGCTTGCGGCGGCCGCGGAGGATTTTCGACGATTAGGCTACCGTATTTTGATTTTCGATGCATACCGTCCGCAGCGGGCCGTCGATCATTTCATCCGTTGGAGCCTGGATCCAAACGATTTGGGCAATCCGACGTTCTATGAAGGAACGCCGAAGGACGAAATCTTCGCCAAAGGTTTTTTGAGTAAACGCTCCGCGCATTCGCGCGGCAGCGCCGTCGATATTACGATCGTCCATCCGGATGGCTCGCCTGTGGATATGGGCGGTGGTTTCGATTGGTTCAAGCCTGTCTCCTATACGGAATGTCCGGACATCACGGATGAACAGCGCGCCAACCGTCGTCTCTTGGCGAAAGTCGTGACGGCGCATGGCTTCAAATCCATCACGACGGAGTGGTGGCATTTCAAGTTGATCGATGAACCATATCCGGATACTTTCTTTGATTTTCCTGTGCAATAGCAACTTGTCCTTTCTGTCCCTTTAGTCGCTTTAGTCCCTTTCGTCCCTTTAAAAAAGGCCTTATTCCCATGAACAAAGAACTTCTTTCCAACGTTTCGATTGAAAATCTCCGCCGTGATCTGTTTTATTTCTGCCGTGATCCGTTCACCTTCCGCACGGTTTCCTATACGGCACCGTGGCATGAGAAGAATTCGTTGGACGAAATCGATGATTTCATCTTCGCGGAACTGAAAAAATATGCGGACGATGTGAAAAAGCATCCGAACAAGATTCAGGCATTCCGTTGCAACAGCAGCAGGCCGTTGCATCATTGGTATGATTCGCCGCATCCGGAAGATCCATGGTATGACGCGAACAGCATCCAAGTGACGCTGCCAGGTTCGGAGAAGCCCGATGAAATCATCCAGTTGATCTCCCATAAGGATTCCATGAGTTGGATCAATTCGCCCGGATCGCACGACAACGCCGTTGGCGCGGTCGCGAATCTGGAATTGGTTCGCGTGTTGTCCAAGTTGTCTCACAAGAGGACGATACGGGTCTTGTTCTGCAATGAGGAACACACCCCGTGGCACAGTCTCAAGATGGCGGAAATGGCCAAAGCGGCTGGCGACAACATCATCGCCATCATGAATCAAGACTCGCTTTGCGGCAAGTCGGATGAAGCGGCAGCGGCCGGCATCAAGACGATGGTGGCCTGCTACAGCACGCCGCAGGGCAAGCAACTGGCGGAATTCGTCGTGAAGGAAAACGAAAAATACGGCATCCCGATGTGCGTGACGATTGGCGACAAGCCGCGCGTCAATGATGACGACGGCAGCTACATCAAGGCTGGTTTTGTCAATACCATTAATAATATCGGTTCGTGGCCGTATGCGGATCCGCAGTACCATCTGCGCGGTGACATTCCCGAACGCGTGGATATGTTCAACTTGCTGTATAGCACGCAGTTGATTTTGGCGGCCATTCTGGATATTGATGAAGCAGGAAGCTCCGCTTTCCTTAGCTAAAAGCTTAAAGCCGAAAGCTTAAAGCAAAGACAGATTTAGGAGAAAAATGAAAAGCATTTTGGCGACAATGGCAGTTTTGCTGACGGCGGGCATGGCGGCGCATGCTGAAGATGTGAAGCCTGCGGAGGCGGGTTCCACGGCATGCGTCTGCATCGACTGGTGGACGACGAAATACTTGTGGGCGGGCAATCCGAACACGCTCAACCGTCGCGACCGCGTGACCATGCGTTTCGATTTGACGAAATATCTCGCGAAAGGCCGTGTGAACAAGGCGGAACTGTGCATGGCGGTGGATCCGTTCGGCATCTATGACGAAAACACGTTCGTGATAGAACAGCTTATGCGGGAACGCATGGAGCTGAAACCGACCGATACGCTGAGCGACGATGCTGAAAAACGCGCGGAATTCGTCGTGACGAAAGATGCGAAACCGCCATTCACCCAACGTTTTGATTTGACGGATTGCGTGAATCAAATGTTGTATGGCGGCCATACGCAACTGGTTCTCCGTCTGCGCGATGCGACGGTGGAAGACAGAGGCAACAAAAAGAACAAGGCCGAAGGGCTGGCCGTCATTGCCGATAAATTGAAATTGGAGATAATGCCATGATGCACAGACAGTTGACGATGTTCACAACCGTGACGATGCTGATGGCCGCCGCGGCGACCCATGCGGGATTTCGTGGCCCGGACGGGCAGGCCTATACGCATATTGTCATCGAAAAAGACGCGCCAGATTCCGTGAAATTGGCGGCCTCCGAAATGCAGCAGTTCATCGGTCGGCTGTGCGGTGTCCAACTGCCGATCCGCAACGAGGCAACGGTTGGCGAAGGCGCGATACATCTTGGCCATGGTCTTGAAACAGAGTCACTTCCATCGGACGGCTTCCGCATCAAAACGGCACCATGGGCGTTATATATCGCGGGAAAGGACAGTCGCAATCCACCGCCGATTGGGCCGCGCAATCCGTGGCGTCGGACGGAACTGTATAGTGATGAATTGAAATTGGCCGCCCTTCAGGATCAGGGGACGCTGTGTGGCGTCTATGCGTTTTTGGAAGATTTCGGCGGTATCCGTTTCTACTGGCCGGGCGAAGACGGAATTGTTTTGCAACCTATTGATGATCTGAAACTTCCAGAAATCGATCTGACGCGTTCGCCGCGTTTCAGCTATCGTTATCCATGGTTCTGCCTGTTCGATAAAGATAAGGACAATGCGTTGTGGTTCCACCGCGCGGGATTCGGCGGTCATGCTCCGGTGGTCATCATCCACAGTTTCAATTTCGTGAAGCAACATCAGCAGGAACATCCTGAATTCTGGGCACTTGCGGATGGAAAACGCGCCTTCACGAACGAATGCGTCGCGGACGGCCATGGTCATCTCTGCCTCAGCAATCCGGATTTGCTGAAAACATGGTGTGATGATATTCGAAAATATTTTGACGCGAATCCAGACATAGAGGTCTATCCAATTGTTCCAAATGACGGATTGACACGCATTTGCGAATGTCCGGAATGCCAGGCGGACTTGCGGCCGCAGGCCGCTTCCAATGGCGTATTCTCCTATCATATCTGGAAATTTGTTAACAAAGTCGCGAAGGAAATCCGCAAGACGCATCCGAATCGCTACATCGGCTGTCTCGCATACGAAAAGTACTGGCAGCCGCCGGAAGAGCTTGATTTTGAACCAAATGTGGCGGTCATGATCTGCCATGCGCGTAGCTCCATGACGGATGAAAAGGAAAGTGAAGAGTTCTGGAAAGGCGTCGATGCATGGTCGAAAAAGTCTGGCCGATTGTATTTCTGGGATTGGTATTTGACGCATTGGCCGCCGACGGATTCTCTGCCGATTTTCTATTCGAAGACCATTGAGCGC
>JAEEGK010025645.1_pt1 | contig 12080 bp, 5 predicted proteins | sample 8958771 | NCBI WGS metagenome assembly JAEEGK01 (sample SAMN16246547, study PRJNA631951) | gut metagenome | biome: gut microbiome; feature: rumen; material: SC-attached | host: Bos | place: Iran: Karaj | collected 2018-10 | reverse complement strand
ACTTTAACTTTTTTATTTAAATTTTGTTTTATTTTATACTTTTTTTATATTTAAATTTAAATAAATGGATATTCTTTTAATAAAATATTCAATTAATTATTAACAAAATTATCTATATTTATACATTTTTTATATTAATTCATTAAAATAAAATAAAAAAAAAAAAATAAAAATCAATATGTCTAAAAAATTAAATAAATAAAAAACCTTAATAAAACACCAAAAAAAACAAAAAAAAAAAAAAAAATTAAATAAAAACTTATATAAAAACAGATATATATAAAAAAAACAAAATAAAAAAAAAAATAAGAAAAAAAATGGGTTGTTGTGGAGCATCACAAACAAATGAAGAATCATCACGTAACGCTCTTAAAGGTTCAAATAAAGGAGGAGTATTAACAACAGAAGGAGATTTAGAAAATGAATTAGCAGCAGGTGGAATAAGTCCAGAATCAATTAAATATTATGGTGCAGATATAAAATCAGGAGTAATGAAAGTAGGTAAAGTAGAATATATAAAAACAGATCCTCAAAAAAATAACTTTTCATCTACAATGAATATAACTGCTGAATATGTTAATAAAAAAGATACTGCAATTATGAATTATAATCACGAAGCTAAATTTATTAATGTAAAAGAAATTAGAGATTTTTGTAATTTATATTTAGAAAATGAACAAATTCCTTTTAATTTTGAATATAATTTTCCTAAAGAAGGAAAATATAATTTTAAATTCCATTTTAAAATTGCTTTATTAAATACTAGTAATATGTTTTTTGGTTGTAAAACTTTACAAACTTTAGATTTAAGTAATTTTAATGCTAAATTTATTCAAAATATGAATAGTATGTTTTATGGTTGTGTTAATTTAGAACAATTAAATTTAAGTAATTTTGATACTTCACATGCTATTACTATGAGTAATATGTTTGCTTATTGTTCTTCTTTGAAAACTTTAGATTGTTCTAGTTTTAAAACTACTAATGTTACTACTATGACTAATATGTTTCAAGGATGTTCTGGGTTAGTTGATTTGAATATTAAAAATTTTACTTCTGAAAATATTACTTTTATGGAAGGAATTTTTGATGGAGTTAAAGTTAAAAATTGCAAGATTACTTGTATTGATAAAAAAATTTTAGCTGAGTTTAAATAAGTTCTTTTAATTTTGGAAATAGGGTTTTTTTTGGCTTTTATTTTTTTATATTTTTTTTTTGTTTATTATTATTGAAGGAGTTATTTTTCTAAATTTATTATTATCATTTTTAAAAAATTATTAGAGGAATTTTATTTTTTATTTTACTGGTTTTTTAATTTAAATTTTTTTTTACTTATTATATTTTTTAATAATAATTAATTAACTTTTCAAATAAAATTAATTTTTTTATTTGTTTATATTAAAATATATTATATAAATATAAAATCTATATTTTATATGTTGTTATTGATTAAATGAATATTGAGTTCAATTAATTTTTTATATTTGATTAGTATTTATATGAAAAAAATATTTTTATTTTTAAAAAAACAAATTTATATAAAATCATTCAATAAGAAAAATATTAAATATAATTTTATGAATCAAATTCATTCATAAAAAATATTGGTAAAATAGTTTGAAAATATATAAAATTATTTACAAAATATTATTTTATTCACTTTATAGATTAATCAATAAAAAAAATCTGTCTATTTATTCATGAAAAAATTAGAAAATCAAATAATATTTAAAAAAATAACTTATTAAAAAAGTCAAATATTTATTTCATTTTTTTTATTATTGTTTATTATCAATGCCTAAAAAATTTTTTTATTTCAAAACATAATTCTTAATTTTATAATCAAAATGAATATAAATGATTTATTTTGTGATTAATTTAAATAAAATTATAAATTTGGAACATTTTTAAATTATTAATAAACTCAGTTATTTATTAATAATAAAAATATGAAACGTTGAAATAAAATTAAAAAAAATTATTTAAAATAACCTATAATAATTTATTATATATTTTATTCCATTAAAAAAATTTAGAGAACAAGTAAACTTAATAATAAAATCATGGAATATTTAATAAAGTGTGAATTACTTATAGCAACAGTTACACCAACATCTTGTAAAGATCCTAGACTAGTAAAAGTTGAAGAAGTACCATTTCCATATTTATCAGAAAGACTAGAAGTAGAACAATGAGTTGAGTAATAATATTTAAATGTCGGGTTATCAGAGTCACCACCACAATATTTTCCTTCATAGTCACATGTTATTGTTTTACCTTTAACTTTACATTTACCCAAACATACTTTACTAGTATTATATAAAACACAACTTATATATTTAGATGAATCAGAATTTACAATTGTAAGACTTTGTATATCTTTATCAAGCCAATCGAAAGTTACATATGGTTCTGTTTTAAGCCAATTTATAGGATCAGGATCAGTTTTTATAAATGAAAATGTAATACATAATGTGATAAAAACTAATTTATTCATTTTATTTGCTTTTTAATTTTTATTAATTATATATTAGTTGTTTTATTTTCATATAATGTAAATTATTTTAAAAAATATAAAGATATATTTTTATCAATTCAATTCTATGAAAATACAATTTGTTTGTGTAGTTTAACAAAAAATAAGATTGTTGTTTTATAAAATTTACAAAAAGAAAAACTGGATTGTAAAAAAAAAAAATTTTTCTATGTTATTTCAAATCCTGTATACTAAGTTTAAATGAAAAAAAAATATTAATTAAAGTTTTTAAATATTTTAACTTTATTAATAAATTTGTAAAATAAAAATATAGAATATATTTGATAATTAAATATCCTTATTTAACAATCTCAATTTATAAAATTATTGAAAAATTCTTTATTTTAATCTCTTTCATAATTTTTTTATAATATATCATTTTTTTTATTTATCAATGAATATGGATATTATTTTTATCAAATAAGCAATAATATAAAAAATAAAATAGATTTTATCAATTAATCATCATTTCATCATGGTAATTATTTATTAAATTATTATCATTTCATTGTTATGAAATTTTAATGTAGATGTTTTAATTTTTTTAATCAAAAAAATAAATTTAATTAAATAAATTATAAATTATTTTAAATTAATAAAGTAAATTGAATATTTTTTTATTTTTCATCCAATAATTAATATAATAAAATAAAAAAAAAAAATGTATATATATTAAAAAAATGAACCAATCAAAAAAAAAATCAAAACTCGCCCCATTTTTAACAAAACTTTATGAAATAGTTTCAGTAAAATATATTATATAAAATATTATTTAAATAAAAAAATAGAATCCAAAAAACTCAGAAATAATACAATGGAATGAAAAAGGAAATGGTTTCATAATATTAAAATACAATGAATTTTGTAAATCAATACTCTCAACTCATTTTAAAACAAATGTATTTACAAGTTTTGTTCGTCAATTAAATTTATATGATTTTCATAAAATAAAACCAGAAAAAGGAGAATATGAATTCTACAATATAAACTTTACAAAAGACAAACCAGAAAATTTAAAATTAATAAAAAGAAAAAATAAAAATGAAATAGAATTAAAAGGAAATGAAATTCAATTAAAACAAGCAATGAATTTAGAATTATTACCAAAAAATAAAAAATTAGATTTAGAAGGAATAAGAGAAAGAACAAAAGATATAGCAGAAAAAATTAATTCATTAAAAAAAAGAATTGAAATTTTAGAAGGTAAACATGATTTTTTAGACTATTGTCATAGTGAATTAGGTGCAAGAAATCAAAAAATAAAAAAAGATTTAATTTTACTTTTAGATAAAGAAAAAATTTTAGAAAATTTATTTTTTTATGTTATTCAAAATTTTTTTCCTAATTTAAAAATTATTGAAAATGATAATTCTCTTCCTGATAAAAATAATATTAATCAAGAAAAAATTTTTGATATTTCAAAAAATGAAATTATTTCTCAAATTTATAAAAAAATACAAAATTATTATTTAATAAATGGACAAAATTTAAATAATATTGAAAATTTTATGAGTGAATCAAGTAAAAATAAAATATCAAAATTAATTCAATTAATTGCTGAAAAAAATAGAAATGCAGAAGCACAAAATGAATTAAATTATTTTAAACAAATTAAAGATTTTCAAGAAAAGTATTTAAGTGATTTAGATGAAAATTTAAATGCTGCTAAAAATTTTAATTTAAATCAAATTGATAAAAATGAAAATGAATATTTAAGAAAAAAAACAGAAAGAGATTTATCTAATAGTAGTAATAATTCTATTGATAAAAATAAAAGTGTTGATAGTGATGGATTGAAAGATTTAATGTAATTTTATTTTTTTTTAAATTTGATTTAATTTTATGAATTAATTAGTGTTAAATAAAGAGTAAAAAATATTTAATTGTTGCTTTGAAAAAAATTTGTTTTAAAAAATTAATTAATTTATATATAAATAAAATTATATATAATATATAGAGATTAATATTAAAAAAGATAAAAATACTATTTTTTATTATAAATAAATAAATTTACTTATTTTTTTAATAAAAAAATGTCGTGTATAGTAAATGGACAAACATTACTTGAATATGAATCAATATTTAATGATATATCTTAAAATAAATTTGAACAATTTTTAATTTATTTATTTGAAACTTTATTACCAAGAAAATTAAAAATTGATAGAGATATTTTTAGTAAATTGTTTTCTAAAATTCCTTATTTGCCTAGAATGAAATTATTTGATTATTTAAGAAAAGATAAGCATTATGAATCACATCTCATTAGATTAGAAGATTTAATTCAAAATCTTATTTTAATTATTTTTGGAACAATAGAAGAAAAAATTAATTTTGTAATTAATTTTTTTAATTTTAATAATGATAAAAAAATCTATTATGAAGATGTAAAACTAACTTTTTATTATTTTCATTTATTTACAATAAGAAAAGATGAAATTAATTTAGATAAAATATTAGATGATTGTTTTAATGGAAAAGAATATTTAACACAGAATGAATTTTTATCTCTAATAAAAACAAAAAATTCAGATTTATTTTATTTACTTCTTTTTTCATTTAATCAAAATTTATTTAATAGAAATGATTTAAAAATAATTCATCATAATATAAATGATATATATCATAAATCATATACTCATGTATCATTTCTTTATGAAACTTTATCAAATCCTTCAAAAAATTTATTTGATTATATAAATAATAATTATAATTTAGATTTACAATATTGTGATGATAATTCAAAAGAATTAGATGAATTAAATGAATTAAATAGTTTTGAAAATGATTTTAAATTTTTTAGAAATACATTAATGTCAAATAATAATATAAATGAAGATAAAGATTATATTAAAAAGAAAAAAAAAGTTAGTTCATTCTCTGAAACAAAATGTAAATTTAATAAAAATTCTTTATCAACTTTACCAAATGAGTTTCATAAAAATTATCATAATTCACCAACTCAAAATATTTATAGTACTTGTTTAAATAGTACAATTAAAAATTTGAAATTAAATGAAGATAATGACTTTAAAAAAATTGCTATTGAAATTTATGGAATTAATTATGAATCTAAAATTATTTATAGTGAAAATTATTTAATTGTTAAATATAATAATGAAAAAAAAGAAAGAAAATTTTTAATTATTCCTTTTAATCTTTCATTTCTTATTAAAATAAATAAAGAAAAAGAAAAAAATAAAAATAATTATGAAGTTATTATTAAAAATCAAATTCCAAGATATGAAAAAGAATTTATTTTCAAATTTATTTCTGAAGATGATAGAAATACATTTTATAATAAAATATATCTTTTAACTAAAAGTTTTGAAATAGAATCAAAATTTAATTTTATAGAAGAATTAGGAAATGGTGAATTTGGAACAACATATTTAGTAACAAAAAAAGTTCAAAATAGTAAAAAAAATTCAATAAATTTAGAAGCACTAATAGAAATTAAAAATACAAAAATAGAAAAAATCTTAGGAAAAAAATATGCAATTAAAGTATTAAAAAAAAAAAATTTACAAAAAAGAGATATTAACAATATATTTAATAGAAATGAAGTAGAAATATCAAAAATATTAGTAAGAACAAAACATAAAAATATAATAAATATTCAAAATGTTTTAGAAGATATTAATAATGTTTATATAATAATGGAATATTGTCCAAATAAAAATATAAATATAAATGAATTATCTCTTAATGAGAAATTAAAACAAATAACTCAAATAATAAATGGTATTAAATTCTTACATAAATTAGGAATTATTCATAGAGATTTAAAAATAAATCATTTATTAATTGGTGAAGATAATAATATTAGAATTATTGATTATGGTTTTTCTTTGATTACTTCACCCTATTCTTTTATTAATGATATTTTTGGGAGTTTTAGTTGTTTTCCACCTGAAATTTTAGAAAAAAAACCATATTCTTTCTCTATTGATTATTGGAATATTGGTATTATTTCTTATTTTTATTTATATAATAATATTCCATTTGAAAATATAAATAATGTTAATGATATTAAAAACTTTGATTTATATAAATTTTTATTTGATAATTGTGAAAACAATAATATAAATAAATATGCCAATTCTATTAAAAATATTATTTTATCTTGTATGAAAATTGATGTGAATAATAGAGGTAAAGATTTAGATAATTTTTTAATTAAATAATATAATAGATCAATAATATAGAATTTTATGAGTTAATATATTATTTTCTATATTTTTGATTTAATTATTTGAAGTAATTTTTTATATTATGGTTATTTTAAAGTAAAATAGTAAAAAAGTTTATATTTATTAAAATAAATGATAAAAATTAATTTTTATATTTTTTAAAAATAAACTCAATTTAAATGGAAAGGAAAAAAGAAATTATTTCATTAAAAACAAATTTAAATGATATTCCCATAAATAAAAATTTAAGGTCATGGAAATGTCAAAATTATTCAGGAATAATAAATTATCAAAAACCAAATAAACCAAAAAATAAATTAAATATTTCATTTATAGGATTAAAAAACTCATTAAAAAATAATACTTCTCATATAAAATCAAATAATATATCAAATGATAATTTTTTAAAATTAAGAAATGAAAATTTTAAAATGGATTTTGAAGGAAAATTATCAAAATCAACAAATATACAAGGAATTACTTTTAAATCTCTTTTAAATCAAAATTTTTCAAAATATATTTTAATACTAAAGAAATTTTATCCATTATTTAAATTTAATCATTATTATTCTGGTAAAGAAAATCAGAATAAAAAAAATAGAAGAAATAATATTAAAAATAATGAAAAATATATTCAAAGTACTTTATTAGATATTTTAGGTTTACAAGAAAATATTACAGTTGATCCTGAAAAATTTTTAATTAAAAGAGATTTTTTAGAAAGAACAAGTTTAGATGAGTTAATTATGATAAAAGATGATTTAGTTATGAAAACTGTTATGATTGATAAAGAATTAAATAAAATTGTTGCTTATAATACTAATAAAATTTATATTTATATTGAAAATAATATTATTATTGGACATAAAATTGATTGTTATTTATTTTCTATGAAAGGAAAAAGAGAATGTAAAATGAATTTAAAAGAAAAATTTATTGGAAATTCTGCTAAGTTATTCCTTATTGAAAATAAAAAACAAAATATGAAAAAAATTAAAAATTACTTTTTAGAAATTAAAACAATTAAAGATGATTTTATTAAATTAGATTTTATTATTGAAGAAAGTGAAAGTGAAAATAAAATTCAAGAAATAAGTGATTTGATAAATATAATTAGAAATAAAATTAAGAGTATTAAAAGTAAAGATATTTTTAAATCACTTAAAATTATTTCAGAAATGGAAAAAGAATTAGTAAATTATGAAAATAGGGGAGAAGAATTTTTAATAATTGAATTTAAAAAAATTATAAATAATCTAATTGAAATATGTTTAATTTATGATAAAAAATTAGATAATAATATTCAAAATGAAAAAATTGAATTAAAAAGTACAAATTTTAATTTAAAGAAAGAAATTGATAAAAAGAATAAAGATTTATTTGTAGATTTAGATTTTGAATATGAAAATTTTGATTTCATGTTAATTTATAATAACATTGAAAATGATTCTAAAAATATTAAAATTAGAAATACTTTAATTTCAATTATGGAATTGTTAAATATAATAATAAAAGATAATGTAGATATAAAATCAATAGTAATAAAATTAAAAGAAACATTTAGAAATGTTTTAAAAAATGCATTTAATAAAATACAATCATTTGACTTAAATGAAATTCAAAAATTATATTTTATATCAAATTGTTTTACAATAATTTTATCAAATTATTTTTATTTATTATATTTATTCCAAAATAATTTTGGGTTAGCACCAAAAATTTTTAAAGAATTAACAATATACATAAGAAATGAAATGGATACAATAATAAAAAAACCTATAAATGAATATTTACATCAATTTGTAATAACAGGTGATTTAAAAATATTTCATGAAAAAAGTTCAATATTAGAAAGAAGATGTAATTCATATTTAAATTATACTAATTTAGATTGGTATGAATTTATAGGTAATTTATATCAAGAATTTTTCCAAAAATATTATGATAAACAAGTAGATAATTTAAAAGAAAAATTAAGAAAAGAAAATTGGGAACAATTTACAAATATTAAACAAATATATCAAGATGTATTTGATTTAATTACAAATAGTGATACTGATACAATTGAAGATGATGATGAAAAATATAATATTTATATTGATTTAGATATTGATAATTTAAATAATAATAAAAATGAAGAAGAAGATAATTTAATAAATGAAAAAAAAAATGAATATATTATATTTAAAACTGAAGCAGAAGAAAATAATTCAAAACATAAAATAATTCATTTTACTTTATACATAATAAAATTTATATATGAAAGTTTATTTATGTATTCAAATTTAGTAGACGAAAATTATCAAAATATAATTGTAGTATGTACATATAAAACAATAAATGAAATACTTATAATGGAAAAAGATATTATAATTAATTCAGAAGATGGAAAAATAAATGGTATAAAAAAAATAACAGAAAAAGAATCTGCTTTATTAAATTCTAATATTTTAGTTACAAAAAGAGCATTACAAACTTTTTTAATTAAATATCCTTATGAAGAAATTAAATTAACTTTTGAAGATGTAGAAAAATCATCACAATATTCAATGATTCTTTTATTAAATGAATTAGTTTTAGAAATGATTAATTTATTTAATGATTTAGATTTTGAAAATTATCCAATTTTTCAAGGTAAAAATTATAATGAATATATTATTAAATTTTCAAAAATGAAAAAAATTTATGATAATATGAAATATGCTTTTTTAAAAAATGATATTGTTGAAATTTTTGTAATGGAATTTAATAATATTATTGATGCAATGGAACAAATTGTTGAACAAAGACCAAATATAGAAGATGATAATCAATTAAAACAATTTAGAAGAGAAATGTTTTATATGAAAAAAGTTTTTGAAATGTTTGATTTAATTGATGTAAAAGATTATCAAGAAAGAATTGAAAATATTTCTTTATATGTTAATCCTGATAAAACTGTTAAAAAGAAAAAAAAAATTGATAAAGATAAAGAGAAAGATAGTAAGAATAATGTTGAAAATAATGAAAAGTAACTTTTTTTTTTTGAGTATTTAATGTATATTTTTTTTTGTTTCATAAATTTTTATATACATTAATTTAATTTATTTTCAATATAATAAATTGTTTTTTTTAAATTATAACTATTTTATACTTTTTAATCAATTAAATATTTATATATTTTTAAAATGTTTATTTAACTAAAATTATCAAAAACTGTTTTTAACAAATTAAATAATATTTATTAAAATTAAATTATATCTATTATAATCAAATTGATAATTGAAATATCTTTTCACTTATTATTTCTTACAAATCATAAAAATAAATTTCAAAATAAGGATTTAACAATATAAAATATAATAGTTTAAAAGTAAAATATCTTTTTATATTATTATTAATATAATATATTTTCAAATATTTATATATTATTTTTATTAAAAAATATATAAATTTCTTTGTTGCTTATAAAAAGTTTATATTTTAAATGAATTTAGTTTTATTTATTTCAGTGTTAAGTGAATTTTCAAAACTGTTTAGTAAATTCTTAAATAGTATATCAGATAGAGAATTCAAACATTTTTTAATCGCTTCTCTTTCAAAATTTGGAGCTAATTTAATTTCTAATTGTCTTTTATATTTATTAAGTAAATCCTCTTTTTCCATTATTTCTACTTTCTCTCTTTTTACTAACTTTTCATTTTGTTCTATAAGTGCTTTATTAGTTAAAGATTCAGCATTTTTATTAATTAATTCTTTTAATTTTTCATGAAATAATTTATAACTTTTATCAAAAAATTCTAAAATAAAATTATTAATTTTTGATTTTATTTTCTCAGAAAAAGCATTTTCTTCTTCAAAAACATATTGTTTTAAAATTACAATAATTTCATTACTAATTGTAACTACAGTTTCTTTATCATTAAGTTTAAAATACTCACTCAATTTATATATTTCTAGTTTCATAACTTTAAGATTTGATTCAATTTTCTTTTTCATTGATTTATATAATTCTCTAATATTTACTAAATTTTCAGAATTATTCAATTCTGAATTAATTATTTCAAATAATTTTTCTTTTCCAAAAGCTTCAATTTTTTTTTTATCATTTTCAATATCAAAAAATTCAAGTGAATTAACAAAACAAAATTTAAATCCTAATTCTTCAACTTTTTTTTTAATATCATTATAATTATCTTCATTGTAATTATCACTATAAGTATTAACAACAACAATAGGTATATAGGGAAATTTATTTTTTAATTTAATCAATTCATCTTTTTCTTCATCTGGTAATTCATTATTTTGAATTAAATAAAATAAAAAATCAACTCTTTTATTTATATTTGTATCATTTTCATTAATAAATTTAATAGTATTTTCCATTAAAGTTTTCTGAGAATAATTTTTTTCTTCAAATCCTCTTGTATCAATTATATTAAATTTAAGATCTTTATTTTTACCTTCATAAAATGTATTTTCCATTGTACATGGTTCACAATCACTTGTTTTTGCTTTTTTATCATCATCTAAATCACATAAATAATTTGTTAAAGTATTTTTTCCATTTCCTGATTTTGAAAGTAACATTATATTTTTATTTGTATTTAATAAAGAAATATCTTTAAAAGTATTTGAATTTTCGATTATATTTTTTTGACAAAATATTTCTATTTTTTGTTGTACTCCTTCATTAATTAAAATATTTTTCAATTGATTATTCATTTCATCATTTTTAAAATCTATTTGATTCATTGTTTTTGTTATTTCATTATACTCTATATCATTATCATTTAAATCATCAAATGAATCATCTTTTTTATTATTCATATCTTCTATTTGTTTTAATTTTTCTTGTAGACTGTTAATTTTGTCTTTATCCATCTTTTGATTGTTTTTCATTTCTTTTATTTGATTTTGTAATGATTTTAATTGTTCAATGTATTCTTGATTCTTTTGAATTTGTTGTTGTTTTAATTCTCGTTTCTCTTTTTCATTTTTTACAATATATTCATTTAATTTAAATGCATATTTATTATTCTCTTTTTCTGCTTCTTCAAATTTTTTTTCTAATTTGTTAAGTTCTCTTTTTTGTTCTTTTTCTTTTGCATCAATTAAATCTCTTAATTCAATATTATTTTCAAATTGTTTATTTTCTAAATCAATGATCATATCTTTTTGACCAATTAATTCATTTTCTAACTGTTCAATTTTTTTATTTTTCTCTAATCCTTCGTTTTGTAATGCTTTAATTTTATCATTATATTCATTAAATTTTTTTTCATTTTCTCTATTTTTATTTATAAATTGGTTTTTCATTCTATTTTGGTCATTTTGTAAATTATTTATTTTCTGATTTTGATTTTGTAATG
>JAEEGK010025636.1_pt1 | contig 12083 bp, 13 predicted proteins | sample 8958771 | NCBI WGS metagenome assembly JAEEGK01 (sample SAMN16246547, study PRJNA631951) | gut metagenome | biome: gut microbiome; feature: rumen; material: SC-attached | host: Bos | place: Iran: Karaj | collected 2018-10 | reverse complement strand
CGTTCTCTTATGCTGAATTAATCAATTCTTCCGCCATTCCCTTCGTGTCTGGCACAAGAGACGTGAATGCATTTCAACTAAACACTCCGATTATAGCTGGAAAACCGTTCTTTGATTATACGAAGCATTATTACGGCATCTTGAAGGACATTCGAGATAACAGCCAATATGAGGGCTTTTACATCAAGGGGGATAAGATTGTCAACACCCTGGACTCGTATTTCAATAAAGGAGTCGGCAACAGAATAACGCGATTGTTATTCGATACCGCATTGCTGTTATATGTGGATCGCTTTTGTCCTGCTACCTATCCATCTAAAGAAGATTCAGAATTTTTCAATCAGTTTGTGGTCTCTGCGTTCATTTGGGCGTACTCTCTGCGTGCGCAGTATTCGCATCTGGGATGGCAGTCAGCACAGAACTATGTACTAGAGAATAGCGATCGAATCAACTCATTCAATATCTATAAACTAATCGCCGACTCAGATAATCCTATCTCATTACTGAGTGTGTTGGCCGACAAACTCAATCCGTTGTCTCCAGATGATATTGATGATGGAGTTTATGAAAAAATTAAAAATGGAACGATTGCTGATACAGACGAAGAAGGAGTCAGTGTAAACTATTTCATATTCTTCATGGTCAACAATTATTATACTAAGTAACGTCATGGATAAGACTTTTCCTCTAATAGAATGTAACATACGCCAGATTTATCTGGAAAGCCAGGAAATGAAAACCTATAAGATTCCTGTCTATCAGCGTAACTATGCTTGGGAAGAAGACGAAATCAGTGCACTTATAAAGGATGTGTACGACTCCTTCAACAATGACCCGAGCACTCCGTACTATATAGGAACATTGGTGACCTTTAAGCGCGGGGATAGTGAGTATGAAGTAATTGATGGCCAGCAACGACTCACTACAATTTATATCATCCTTAAAGCCATGGGCGTGAAGGACTTCAGAAACAAGCTCACCTATAGCGCCCGAAAAGTGTCTGCTTCAACGATTCAAAAGCTAGATGATTACCCAGACTTGGGTGAAGAGGTTGACCGTAGTATCAAATATGGCTATAAGTTTGCAGAAAAGGCGCTATCTGATATTGATAGTAATAAACGTGAGAGTTTTAAGCAGTATTTCATTGACAATGTACATATTATTCATTACCGTGTTCCCAAGGATGTGGACTTGAATCACTACTTCGAGGTCATGAACTCTCGAGGGGAACAATTGGAAAAACATGAAATTGTCAAATCAACGTTGAGTCAGTTTCTCAAGAGCAAAACAGATCTTGCCACCTTCAATCGAGTGTGGGAAGCATGCAGTGAAATGAACATTTACATACAACAGGCGTTCCCGAACACTGAAATATTTGGAAAACAATTCGATAGATTTAAAATCAAATGTTTCGAGAAAATACCTCCACAGGATGTTTCTGCCGGAAAAATGACCATCCTTCATCTTATGAATGAGCCGATGCGTCATGTCGAAGAGAAACATGCCACTGAACAGAGTGACAAGTTCCAACCAATCATTGATTTTCCCAATTTCTTGCTGATAGCACTGAAAGTCACGTTGATGGAGTATGAGTTCTTTGAGCCAACTGATTTCGCGCTTGATGACAAGGAATTGCTCAATGAATTTAATAAGGCCTTAGAAAGTGTTGACGATCAGGCTGAATTTGCAAGAGAGTTTTGCTTCAACCTATTGAAAGCAAAGTACCTACTTGACAATTACATTGTGCACCATTCTCTCGACGACAAAGAATTTACTGGAGATAATCCCTGGAAACTGCAGTACTACTGTCATAACAATGGTAGAAAATACCCTGTAAATCTTGCTGGCCAGAGTGTTATTCAAGATGAACTTGTGCACCTGCTCTCAATGTTTGAGGTATCATTTACACCAAAGCAGCGCAAAAATTATCTCTTCTACTGCATGATGTATCTCTTTGATAACTTCGAACCGTCAGCAGAAGACTATCTTGAATTCCTCCAGAATCTCGCAGATAAGTACTTCTATGATGTGTATCTGAATCAGGAATGCCTTAACGAAAGGAACCAACCTGGCCCCAATGCATTTGACAACGCATTGTTTGCAAATGGTGACATGGATGTTGATGACTTTGGAAATGAAGAAATAGATTTCAGAGAAGCATTTGAAAATATCTACAAGCAAGGCAGATCTGATATACCGTTGTATGTATTCAACTACACAGACTACTTGCTATGGAAAAAGTATGCTGATGAGTTGCGTGGAAAAGACACGAAGAAAGGGTCTAAAGCGCGTGCTGATTTCTTTAGGGAATTAGGTTGTAGTGTCTTTAATCTTGATGTCTTCGACAATTTCTATTTCTCGCGTACAAGAAAATCTTTGGAACATTTCTATCCACAGGCTAAAACAGGAGATGGGAAACCGCTAACATCGGATAATATTAATTGCTTTGGCAACTTCGCCATGATAGGCGCTGAAGCAAACAGTTCTGGCTCAAATTGGGACCCCACAGAAAAGCTACATCGCTACGCTGACGAGAAAATTAACCGTGTAAGCGTAGCATCTCTGAAGTTTAAGATCATGATGCAGATTTGCCGGGATAACCAAAAAGCAATGATGAATGGCGATCTGGTTAGAGATGCTGGCATGGAGTGGAATGCTGATGATATGCAAGTACATCAGCAAAAGATGCTTGACATCATAATTGCAGATTTAGAATATCCGAATAACTGATTATGAAAATACCTACGCTATTTAAGGAGTATATATGGCTAATTGAGACGATCAATCGTGCAGGCAAGATCACGTTTGCCGAAATCAATGAGCAATGGAAACTGAAGGAGGAGAGTGGTGGACTGGAGTTCTCCAGGACGACTTTCAACCGCCATCGTGACGCTATCATGGATATGTTCGGTGTCATCATCGAGTGCGACCGTCGGGATGGCTATCGGTACTACATCGAGAATAAGGAGGTGCTGGAAGAAGACAGTGTTCAGAACTGGTTGTTCTCGACCTTGAGCGTGAGCAATATGATGGACGAGAACATGTCGTTGCAGCACCGCATTTTGTTAGAGAGCATCCCGTCAGGTGACCAGCTGCTGCAGCAAATCATCAAAGCGATGCGCGATGGGCGCCGTATCATGATAACCTATCGCCGCTATGGTGCCGCCTTGGCCAACTCGTTCTCGGCGGAGCCTTATTGCGTGAAGCTGTTCCGACGCCGATGGTATGTGCTGGTCAAGTTGACTCGTCCACATTATCATGAGGATGGGAAAGATGGTGCGAGCTTCTTCTCCATCTTCTCGCTTGACCGCATTGAACAGATCGAATTGCAGAAAACCAAGTTCACGATAGATCCTGCATTTGATGCAGCTGCCTATTTCAATGAATGCTTCGGCATAGTGGTCGCTGACGGCACCAAGCCTGAGCGCCTTGTGCTGCGAGCCTATGGCCTTGAGCCGCACTACCTGCGCGACCTGCCGTTGCATCAGTCCCAGCGGGAACTGGAGACGAACGAAGAATATACTGACTTTGAATTGGTCATGAGACCAACGACTGACTTCAAGGCGCACCTGATGTCACGTGGTCGGTGGCTACAGGTAATGTCCCCGCAGTGGTTGGCCGATGAGATCCAGGAATGGCTTCAAGCGGCCCTTGATACTTACCAAAACAGCCAAAAAACGCAAGAAAAATGATATTTTTCTGAAATTTCTTTAACCTGTACCGCATGGTGGTACAACACGCCCATAATTTTGCATCGTCAACAAGAAGTATTAACGCTTTAAAGATTCAAGATTATGGAAGCAAAGAAGAAATTTTTCATGGATTGCCATTTGGCTGGTCGTAAGTATCACGATGCTGACGAAGTATGGGACAAGCTCAAGGTGGGCACTTTGCTCCAACTGGAGCGCGACCTTGACAACCGCTATGACCCTGATGCCGTAGCAGTGATATATCATGACACGGAACTTGACGAGTCATTCTGCATCGGTTACATTCCCCGCACCGACAACGAGACGCTTGCCGCCTTCCTTGAGATGGGTTGGACTGACGCTTTTGAGTGCCGCATCAGCAAGATCAACGAGAATGCTCATTCAGAGTATCAGGTTTACTTGACTGTGAAGATTAAAAGAAACAAACAATAAAACGATCACAACTATGCAACAAGAGACGAAGATTTTAGACCTGGGTAACGGACGCAGCATCAAGATGCCCGTGAACTACCAGCATTTCATTCTCGACTACTCATCCAATCCCGAAAATAAGGGATGGGACCGCGAAGAGGTCATGCATATCCTGCGGTGCGTTCAAGAAGGCCATGTCGAGGAACTCGAAATGGACGGCAATCTGATGAATGACATCGGCACTTTCTTTGAGGATGGTGTCTGTGTCAAGCCGGACATTGAGATGGCCGTCTATTGGTATGAGCAGGCGATCGAGAGCGGTAACGACCTTGCCCGCAGCAACCTTGCCGATGTTCTCCGTAAGGGCACCCAAGGTTATCCCAAGGATTTGAAACGAGCCTTTGAACTTTATCAGGCATGTGGCTTGCCTTATGCCCACTATCGTGTTGGCGAGTTTCTGGAGCATGGTTGGGGCGTTGCTCAAGACCTTGATGCAGCTAAGGCCTACTACCGCCAAGCTTATAAAGAAGGCCATGCCCTTGCCAACAAGAAGCTCAAGGAATGGAACTTCCTTGAATAGAATTAGGACCCTTTAATAGAGCATTAAGATGAACACAGTATTGAATATTGTAATTGCTGTGGCTGCTCTTCTCTTGATCGGTGTTGTACTCATTCAGAAATCAAAAGGCAGCGGAGTTGTCACTCAATTTGACGGTTTTGAGAAGAGCTTAGGTGTTAAGACCACAGCAAAATTCTTTGAAAGGGCGACATTCACTCTTGGAGGAATCATCCTTGTTGCAAGTATAATCAGCGCTTTTGTAGCTCCATAGTTGAGTTGATAAAACATCAATTGGAAAATGAGTTCTATGATCAACTCCACAAGGTCAATCAAGCTCACATTCCTTGTAATAGCAATGATGTCGTTTTACAGTGCTGATGCAGATGCCTTTTCAAGTGGTTTGTTTAAAGAGACCAATATCAAGGAGAAAGCATTTGGATTGACCTTGGGCGTCGTCGGTTGGCAAGACGATCAGCCGACGCCGGCCATTGGATTTAGCCTTCAGTTCTTTGGCGTTTACTTTGATTTGATGGGATTACCAATCAATCATCGTGACGACGTAGGAACCGAAACCTGGATTGACGAAACCAGTTTTGCTGCCCACATTGGCTACCAGTTGCCAATCACCAAAACGGTTCGGATTATCCCCATTATCGGTGCCGCTGACTGCGGAACGGTAACAGTAAACGGTGCCGTGTGGCATTTTGAAAATGGCCATATCGTCAACGACACCAAATATAATGGTGATGGAGGCGGTGGACTAGATTATGGCGGGATTCTTGTCATTCACCATAAGAAGTGGAATTTCTCGGCCACCTATACGAATCACACCGTTTATTTTGCAGCCGCAATCACGTGGGGTAACTAACAATTACGATTATGACGATAGAACAGGTTTATAATTACTTTAAAGACAAAGAAGATGTGCCATGTCCTTTGACTGAGCGATTGGTCGGTGCTGGCTACCAGCAGAAGGGTGGCGGTTACATCAAACGCGCCAAGAAGGAGGGACTGGAGATTGATTTCACTAAGAACCGTCCCTCCCAGTATTGGCATTTGATGACGTTTTGTTCCATCGTTCCGATGACTATGAAGTTCACCAGAACTATCCAGTGCGGCGAGCTGATCTTCTGGATGGCTGAAGCATCAGGCAGCCTATCTCGAGATACCCTAGAAAAGCTGGTTGATGCCATCGCCAGTGGTGCCATCAGTTACGACGGAACGCGCCCTGTCTATGACAGAAGACACTGGAACAAAGAAATCCAGCGCCTCTGCTTCGATGCAATCAGAGACATCGTTGAATCTCACACAGCCTGATTGATTATTATCTTTCTCATAATTATTACTCAGTTTGTCCAAAATATGTCTTCACTCTTTAGGAATTATTTATACACATAGTGTATAAGAAAAATTAGTTTTGAAAATAATCCGTTGGGGATTTGGAGGTTTCGGTAAAAAGGTGTAATTTTGCGGCCAATTTTAGAAAAAGGCTGTCATGCTGACACTAAGAGTTGACATATTGATGGGCAAATGCATTCAGACCACAAGTTGGTTTGAAGGCTATCGCCATATCGTTTTTGCAGTCAATGCAATGCCGCAAATATGCTCAACGGCTTTCCAGATTAGGCGTCAAGATGACAGTCGCATCATGATATAACGCGTAATCATATCCGAGATACTACTCTCAAACGATAAAAGAGTGGTTGGAAAGTCAAGCTAAGCAAGACATTCCAACCACTTTTATTGTTATGTGGCCGCAGCAAGCGATGACGACTGATTTACCGCCAGCCGCCACCTTCTCCTCAACGCTATGTTGCAGCACTAACAACCAACCTAATTACTAACTAGCGCCACATGGCGCACTAAAACTTAAACTAAAATGATTGAATTTAAGAAGTACAACTCCATCGAAAACTCGTTCAACACCGAGTATATGGAGAAAGTGGTGGCTCAAGTGCCACCTGACATGAAGTGGGTAGTGCAGGAGAAAGTGCACGGAACCAACACTAGTTTCCTGTGTGATGGCCAGGATGTGAAGTTCGCTAAGCGTACGTCAAGACTTGCCGATGATGAGAAGTTCTACGATTACGCCGAGCTGTTAGAGCGCTACAGGAACCGCGTAATTAGTCTCTTCAATCGAGTCAAGAAGAATCATCCTGATGTTAGGGCCATCTCAGTATTTGGTGAAATGTTTGGTGGACTTTATCCGCACAACGACGTGAAACGCAATCCACGCGTATCGCTCATCCAAAAGGGTGTTTGCTATAGCCCTGAGCATGATTTCTATGGCTTTGACATATACGTCTTCGCTGAAGATGGTGGCAAGTATTTACCTGTTGACGAAGTGAACCAGCTCTTTGATGATGAGGGCTTCTTCTATGCTAAGACGCTGTTCCGCGGTTCTCTTACAGAATGTCTGGAGCATCCCAATGCCTTCCAGAGTCACATTGCCGAATGGCTAGGATTACCTCCCATTAAGGATAACATCTGCGAAGGTGTGGTAATCAGGCCTATTGAACCACTTTTCTTGAGGAATGGTGACAGGGTCATCATCAAGAATAAGAACGAGCGTTTTTCAGAGAAGAAAGGCGAGAAGAAACGGAACAAGCTTTTTACTGAGCCAGTTCCTTTCAGCGAAACGCTGAAGCTGCTGCTCGTTAAAGCTGAGACCTTCGTTAACGAGAACCGTCTCGCCAATGTGATAAGCCACATCGGAGAAGTGCAATTCCCCAAAGACTTCGGTAAAGTCATGGGGCTGCTCTCCAGGGATGTGCTTGAGGATTTCTTGAAGGAACACAGCGGCGAGTTCGCTTCACTCGAAAAGTGCGAACAGAAGACCTTCAACAAGGAAGTCAACAAGTTCTGCACAACCCTCGTGAAGCAGATTTATATGAGCTAGGCATTCATCCTGGTAATAATTAAATAGCAACCATTCTCCCCGTGCCTCGTTACTGGGGCACGGAGAGATTAAAACCAATCAATCATTATGGACAGATTAAGACTAACGAGACTTAGACAGGTGTTGAAAACAACGAGTTATTCATTCATATCGTTTAACCAAGATCAGAAGCGCAGCGCGGATGTATGCCGACCCATGTGCAGCCTGATATTTTAATCAACAATCATTATGGACAATTCAATTACACAAGATATTCATGCCGGCAAACAAGAACGCGTTAATACGCTACAAGACTATAGACCGCTGCCTGCGGAACAGGTTCCGTCTGTGGACCATCGACGACTTGACCGAGGCATGCTCGGATGCCCTGTACGAGATGGAGGGCATCACCAAGGGAGTGTCCGTGCGGACCGTGCAGGGCGACCTCCAAATCATGCGGTCCGACAAGTTGGGCTACAACGCCCCGATCGAGGTCTTTGACAAGATCTACTACAGGTACGCTGACCCCAACTACTCGATCAACGAGATGCCCCTGACCGAAGAAGACTGCCGTCTGCTTAAGCAGGCCGTCGAGATGCTTGACGAGGACGGCAAGGCTACGCTCAACGAGATGCGGGACGTGCTCTCGCTCGTGCGGGAGCGGCTCACCGCCCTCTTGAACTATGGATAGAACGATGCCCCGACTTCAACCGATCGATGAAGCCGGGGCATTTTTCTACCTGTGCATTTTCCGAAAAAAACTGTAAAATATCGCATTCGAAAGCATCAGAATTTGTAAAATATCGCATTTCATTTGCAAGAAATTTGTAAAATATCGCATTTCATCAAAATACTTTATATCTTTGCATGTTCAAAGCGAATGCAGTTATGTTAATAGATAAAAGAACAATAGAATTCGTTCTTACTGACCAGCAAGAAGAATTAGAAGATCGGGCAAAAGATATCATTTGCTATCGATGCGAGGAGGAACTTGTTGACTTATCAAGTACGCAGGCTCAAGTAGTCATCGGAGTGAGGCGCAGCGGCAAGTCAACGCTTTGTCGTCAAGTGCTACAAAGCAAAGATGTGAAATTCGCCTATGTTGATTTCGATGATGAACGATTAGCGAATATCGAAATTTCCCAATTGAATGATGTCCTTGAGATCTTATACAAAATCTATGGTGATTTTAAATATCTTTTTATTGATGAGATACAAAATATCGAGGGATGGCACCTCTTTGTGAATCGTATGCTCAGGAAAAAGATGCACGTAATCGTCACGGGTTCTAACGCAAAATTGTTGAGCGGGGAACTCGCCACTCACCTTTCGGGCCGAAATAAGGAAATTCCATTGTTTCCGTTTTCATTTAGGGAGTATTGTGATATGAAAGGAGTGGATATTGATAAAAAAACCACTAAGGCTGAAGCATTTCGAAGGGCAGCATTTGACGATTATTCAAGACAGGGCGGTTTTCCTGAACTGTTATCAATTAAGGATAACAAGAACTATGTAAAAAACTTAGTAGACAACATTCTGAAGCGAGATATTGAGCAAAGATACAACATTGCATATAAAGCGGCATTCGAGAATCTTGCTCATCATCTGTTGAACATCTGCCCTGCGATTATTGCGGCTTCAGACTTAGCCAATATCTTCCATTTCAAGTCTGACCACACAGCAAAAAATTATGTGGATTATCTAAAGCAGGCCTATTTGTTGATTGGCGTGAAGAAGTATTCCCAAAAAAGCAAAGTTAGATCGGTACAGGAAAAAGTCTATGCAGTTGACGTGGCAATGATGGATCAGCGGGATAATGCTTTTGCAGGTGAAAACCTCGGTCATCGTCTTGAAACCATTGTGCTTATTCACTTGATGCGCAAATGCAAGATGAGTGGACTTGATGTCTATTACTTGAATGAACGTTCTGGAGAGTGTGATTTTCTTGTATGCGAGAAGAACAAAGTCATCCAAGCAATTCAAGTATCTTATGACATCTCGGCAGAAAAGACAAAGAAACGTGAAATCAAGGGGCTATTGCTTGCGGCTAAACAAACAGGCTGTAACGATCTGCTGCTGTTGACCGATCACGAAAACAATCTCATTCAAGACTCAGGCTACACAATAAAAGTTCAACCAGTATACGAATGGAGCCTCGGTCTTGGATTGTAAAGAGATGCTTGACGAGGACGGCAAGGCTACGCTGGGCGAGATGCGGGACGTGCTCTCGCTTGTGCGGGAGCGGCTCACCGCCCTCTTGAACTACGGATAGAACGATGCCCCGACTTCAACTTATCAATGAAGCCGGGGCATTCTGTGCGCTTTTTATGGGTAAACTTAGTTCTCACCGTCCGTTGACGGTGAATCGTATTCCATTTCGACGAAGATGAGGCGGCGGTGTCCCAAGCCCTTGTCGCGCAGGTCATAGTTGTTGCGCAGGTCGGTGAGTATCTTGCAGAACTCTTGTTCTGTCAGGATGGTCTTGAACGGGTTGCTCTTGCCACGGGAGTGGTAGAGCCTCATGCCCCGTGTCGCCATCAGCGCTGAGCGGAACCGCTCGCTCTGGTCGAACATGGCTTGATAGGCATGACGTATCAGCTGCTGGAACTCGTCCGACTGCCGATCTATGGCGATGTCCTTCCACCAAACGATCTGGTCGGCCTGCCAATGGGTGCTGGACGCCCTCTTGGCATTGCGGCCCTTCATCGCGCATATCTGCCGCTGCTTATCGCGGTTCTGTTGCTTCAGCGACTGGAGAAACCCCTCCATGCTGCCGCACAGCACCCCGTCAAAGGTGAAGGGATTGCTGCACAGGTTTGATAACAATTGTGCGGGATAGTCGCTGTGCGACCATATATCTATGGCCTTCCCGCGACGAACCAACCATCTTATGTATAATTGCCTGAACATCTTCATACTAAATTATCTAAGGCACTATCGTTTCTTCTTGAGTGAGGAGTCGGATTTGAACCGACGAATAACGGTTTTGCAGACCGCTCCCTTAGGCCGCTCGGGCATCCTCACATGCTTGTTGCGGGAGTGGGACTCGAACCCACGTTTGTACGGCTTATGAGACCGCTCTGGCACCATCTCCAGGCATCCCGCATTGTCGTACCCTTGGCTGGAATCGAACCAGCAACCTCCTGCGTATCAGGCAGACGCGCTAACCAATTGCGCTACAAGAGTATTAATCTGTACTGCCAACGGGGCTCGAACCCGTAAATCTCCACCGTGAAAGGGTGGCGTCCTGACCGATTAGACGATGGCAGCATCTTTGTGGACCCACGGAGACTCGAACTCCGGACCCTTTGCTTGCAAAGCAAACGCTCTACCAACTGAGCTATGAGCCCATCATTTGGTACTCCAGGCAGGACTCGAACCTGCGACCTTCTCGTTCGTAGCGAGGTGCTCTGATCCAACTGAGCTACTGAAGCATTTAATGGCTGCCTCACCAGGACTTGAACCTGGAACAACGGCTCCAAAAACCGTTGTGTTGCCAATTACACCATGAGGCATTGTTCGCTGGGATGGAGAGTTACGATATCTCGACCTGGTGATTAACAGTCACCTGCTCTGCCTCTGAGCTACATCCCACTATTTCTTGTGGCTCCGCTGGGGCTCGAACCCAGGACCTTCAAATTAAAAGTCTGAAGCTCTACCTACTGAGCTACGGAGTCATCATTGCAGGGTATATCGGATTCGAACCGACCTGTTATTCCTGAGTGACAGTCAGGTGTCCACACCAAGCAGACCCATACCCTATGTTGAGCTTCAAGACGGACTCGGACCGACGACCGGCTCTTTACAAGAGAGCTGCTCTACCAACTGAGCTATTGAAGCATTTGGGGAGAATAATGGGACTCGAACCCATGACCTCCAGATCCACATTCTGGCGCTCTACCAACTGAGCTACAAACTCCATGTTCTTTTTGCAGGAGCAGAAGGCTTCGAACCCCCGACCTTCGGTTTTGGAGACCGACGTTCTGCCAGCTGAACTATACTCCCATCTCGTTGTACTCTCGGCAGGACTTGCACCTGCAACCCGCTGTGTATAAGACAGACGCGCTAACTGTTGCGCCACGAGAGCATTCATCTCATTATTGTGGAACCTCGTGGAGTCGAACCACGTTCTACGGATTTTCAGTCCGTCGCATACACCAAGTCTGCCAAAGCTCCATTTGACTTGTGCAAGAGGCAGGATTCGAACCTACTCAGCCCTAGGGCAACAGATTTACAGTCTGCCACGACTCTCCAACTTCGCCGCTCTTGCAAATTGCTTTTTTGCGGAAGCAGAAGGATTTGAACCTTCGGAACCCTTGAGGGGCTCGGCACGTTAGCAGTGTGCTGGTTTCGACCACTCACCCATACTTCCTTTCGTTTGACGCTGCAAAGGAAATATGGCCGACCGCAGTCTTTTTTCGTTCCAAAAAAAATCTTCATTTTTTCTTCAAAAAACATCTGTTTTTCTCAAAAAGGATATGGGAAAAGCATCTTTTCAGCTCATTAGTCAATGTGCTGCGATGGT
>JAEEGK010025633.1_pt1 | contig 12084 bp, 9 predicted proteins | sample 8958771 | NCBI WGS metagenome assembly JAEEGK01 (sample SAMN16246547, study PRJNA631951) | gut metagenome | biome: gut microbiome; feature: rumen; material: SC-attached | host: Bos | place: Iran: Karaj | collected 2018-10 | reverse complement strand
ATGATAGAAATCATTGATGGTCTTGCAGCTTTTATGAAACGTAAGGGCTATAAAAAGATTTCGGACTTTAAAGGAATAATTCAAAGGTCATGAGTAAAAAAGATTTTTTTCAGGGACTCAGAGATGGTCTTCCAATAGGACTAGGCTATTTTGCAGTTGCTTTTTCTCTGGGCATTGTAGCAAGAAACGCAGGACTTACTCCAATTCAGGGCTTTATTGCAAGTCTTTTTAATGTTGCCTCTGCCGGAGAATATGCCTTGTTCACTTCAATCCAGGCATCAGCTTCTTTTATAGAAATTGCCGTAATCACCCTTGTAGTAAACGCACGCTATATGCTTATGAGCTGCGCCCTTGCCCAGCGGTTTGATCCTAAAACTCCAATGATTCACCGCTTTTGTGTAGGCTTTGGAATCACAGACGAAATTTTTGGTATTTCAATTGCACGTCCAGGTTATGTTCAGCCTGTATATAATTACGGGGCAATCCTTATTTCGGTTCCATTATGGAGCATTGGAACTTCGCTTGGAATCATAGCAGGAAACTTTCTCCCGGCCCGTGTTGTAAGTGCTCTTTCTGTAGCCCTTTACGGAATGTTCCTTGCAATTATAATTCCGCCGGCCCGCAAAAACTTAGTTATTGCAATTGCAGTCTGCGTGAGCTTTTTGTGCAGCTATATATGTGGAATTATCCCTGTTGTAAGAGAGCTTTCCAGCGGAACAAGAACAATCATTCTTACAATCCTTATTTCGGGTATTCTTGCTCTTGTAAAACCAGTTAAAGAACCAGAGGAGGAACAAAATGAATCAGACGCTGTATAATTATTTAGCAATCTTCACAGCCTTTTTAGTTTCTTACCTCATAAGGGTTTTACCGCTTACACTTATCCGAAAACCAATCAAAAATCAGTTTTTACGCTCATTTTTGTATTATGTACCATATGTAACTCTTTCTGTTATGACCTTTCCGGCAATTGTTCAGGCAACTCAATCTACGCTAGCTGGAATAATTGCACTTATTATAGGAGTAATTGCAGCTTTCTTTGGAGCAGGTCTTCTTCCAACCGCCTGTATCTGCTGTATAGTTGTTTTTGCCGCAGAATTCTTTATATAGAAACAAATTTTTATTGAAAAAAGTTGCATTATAGCCCTTCTCGTAATAAAATGTATTTTACGTAATAAGTATGGAGGAGTAAATCAATGAGTCCAAAATTAAAGAAAATCAGTATTGCTCTTGCAGTTATAGGGTTTTTTGGAATTATTGGGCTTGGGTTTTTGATTCAACATATAGCTCGCTCTCGTTTTATGACTCAGGCTTGCGAAGACATGGAAATGACTGCACGTGTAAAACGCGCCAGTTTTGAAACCTCAATGAATGAACAGCTTACTCTTGTACTTCAAATGATGAAAATGCCTTCCATTAAGGAATATCTCATTAATCCTGATTCTCAAGAACTTCAGGAGGCTGCATTTAAAGACCTTTCAACATTTAAAGAATCCTTCAAATCTAAATCTATATTCTGGGTTTCTGATACAGATCACCGCTTTTGGAGTGATATGGTTTACAGTTATGATGTAAATCCTGATAATCCCGATGAATACTGGTATAACATGACCCTCTATGAAACAGAGGTTTATAATTTTAATATCAATTACAATCCGTCGCTTAAGCAGACCAATCTTTGGGTAAATGCTGTTGTAAGAGATGGCAACAAACCTATTGGTGTAATCGGAACAGGTATTCCTCTTACAGATATGATTAACGAAATGTATGCAGAGCTTGATCCTTCTGTAAATATGTATCTGTTCAATGATGCTCTTGAAGTAACCGGTGCTCTCGATGATTCAATTATTGAACAAAAGGTATCTATAATTGATGTGCTTCCACAGCTTAAAAATATAGAATACATAACCAGCGATATAACCAATACTACTATCAAAAGCTCAGAATATCTTTTTGCTCCGATTGAACTTTTAGGCTGGCATATGGTTCTCTTTAAATCTTATACACCAGCCGATTTCTTTAGTTATGGTAAGGTAGCTCTTATATCTGCAGTTATAGCAATAATAATTGTAATTGTTCTTGCAGTTCAGATTATCACAATGATTAATCATCTTACTATTCTGAACGATGCCTTGATAGATCTTGGTTCAGGAAATGCCGATCTTACAAAACGTGTTACCTTAAACCGTAAATCCATCTTTACTGTATTCAGCGCACTGGTAGAAAACGAAAACAAGTTTATAGAAAAGCTTCAGGGAATTATGGAAAACATAAAGGGCTCTGAATCTAATCTGAATACTGTTGGTACAGACATGACCGTTAGTACTCAAAACACAGCAACTGCAATCAGTCAGATTATTGCTAATATAGATCTTGTTCATACACAGATTAACAGTCAGTCAGAAAATGTTCAGGAAACAGCTGGGGCAGTAAATGAAATTGCTGCAAACATTGACTCTCTTGAAAAAATGATCCGCCAGCAGGCAGAGGGAGTAACACAGGCTTCATCTGCTATTGAAGAAATGGTAGGAAACATTCAATCTGTAAATGAAACAGTAGATAAAATGGCCAGCTCATTTAGTCAGCTTGAACAGCAGTCTATGTCTGGACAGAACAAACAGCAGGCTGTTAATACAATGATTCTTCAAATTGAAGAAAAATCAAAAATGCTTCAGGAAGCTAACCAGGCAATTGCAAGTATTGCAAGTCAGACAAATCTTCTTGCTATGAACGCCGCAATTGAAGCTGCGCACGCTGGAGAAGCAGGTAAGGGTTTTGCGGTTGTTGCCGACGAAATCCGTAAACTTTCAGAAACTTCTACTGCTCAGTCAAAAACAATTGGTGAACAGCTTAACAGTATCCAGGATTCTATTCTGGAAGTTGTAAGCGGTTCTCAGGAAGCAAGCAAAGCCTTTACAATTGTTTCTCAGGAAATCGAAAAAACTAATCAGCTTGTACGCGAAATCAAGGGTGCAATGAGTGAGCAGAATGAAGGTTCAAATCAGGTTATAGAAACACTTAGGGTTATGAATATGAGTACATCCGAAGTTAGCAGTTCCGCACAGGAAATGATTGAAGGAAACAAACTCATTTTCAGAAATATAGCAGGATTGCAGGAATCTTCTAATGCAATGAAAACCAGCATGGACGAAATGTCTGTTGGTGCTAAGAAGATTGATGAAACTGGAACCGAGCTTTCACAGATTGCTTCCAAGATGAAGGATTCAATTACAGAAATTGGAGGTCAGATAGATCAGTTTACAGTATAATTCTGCTGTTCTAAGTATTTATCAGGAGTATTTATGAGTTTATTTGCAATTTACTTATTCTTTTTTGGTCTTTCAACAGTTATAGGTGTTCCGCTGCTTTCATCTTTTCAGGTAACCCAGATTAAGGGTTCTACCTGGACTGATTGGGCTACACATCTTGGTTCCACTCTTGGCCCTGCTACAGGAATTTTTATCATCATTTCTACAATTGTATTTTTTATGCTTAAACCTCTTAACAAGCTTATAAAAGAAGCAGAACATAGAGATTTAACCGAAGATGAAAAAAAATCTGCACAAAAAGTTTTGACCAGAATTAATACGATATCTATTGTTTCAATTTTAAGTGGATATCCTATAGGAAACGGTTCTACAATTTTAATCAAAACTTTAAAAGGTTTACTTCGTTACAGTCCATTAGATTTGTCCCTTATTTTTGTTTTGATTCTTTTGTATGCTACACTTGCAATTTCGTATTCAACAAAATGCTTTAATATTCTGGCTCTTACTCATCTTTCAAAGCTTAAGATTCAGAATACAGATGGAATGAAGAATTCCCGTTTTACAGTTTCTCTTGCAATTATTATTGTAAATGCTGTTGCGCTTATCGCCTGGCAGGTAATTTTGTCTGGTTACAGTGCTGTTAAGCATGGGTGGCCGCTTGCTCTTTTTATGCGAAAGGCTTTTTATGCGTTTTTGATGGGTGCTGCAATTGCAATGCCACTTTGTATTATAGTTTTGTATCAGCTTAGAAAACGATTCAGAATTACAATCGAACAGATTAATACTTTGCGCGAAAAAGGTGATCTTGTTACACGTTTGAATATTGGAACTTTTGATGACTTTGGTGTAATCATGACTTCTATGAACAAACTCATGGATTTCCTTTTGGGAGCATTAACAACACTTAGAACCGAAACTGGTTCTGTAGGCTCAACTGCCAGCGAGCTTTTATCTATTACTGATAATTCTAATGCAAGTATAGAAATGATTGTAAACAGTTTTGAAGAAATGCACCGTCAGAATATAGAAAAAGACAGTCTGCTTCAGTCTGCAAAGGATAATATCATTAAGCTTAGCGAGGATGCTGCAAAGGTAAGTGCAACAATGCAGGATCAGACAATGGCCGAAGAGCAGAATGCCGAAGCTATTTCTCAAATGACTTCAAATACAAATGAAATTAATGAGCTTATTAAACAGGCTCGTGCTCTTTCTGCAAATCTTTCGGAATCTTCTGCAGCCGGATCTACAGAAGTAGATAAAACAGAAGCTGTAATTAATTCTGTAAGCGAAAAATCAAAGAAGATGTCAGAGGTTATTCAGGTTATTCAGCAGGTTGCAAGTCAGACCAACCTTCTTGCCATGAATGCCGCGATTGAAGCTGCTCATGCGGGCGAAGCCGGAAAGGGCTTCTCTGTTGTTGCCGATGAAATTCGTAAGCTTGCCGAAAATACTCAGAAGCAGGCAAAGAGTATTAAGGACATGATTATTGAAATTACAAGCTCTATTGAAGAAGGTTCTTTGAGCATGCATGATACAAAATCAATGTTCTATAAGATTCAGCAGGAAATTTCTACACAGGCAAATGTTGTAGAAGACATTTCTAAGACAATGGATATTCAGTCTACTGGTGCCGAAGAAATTCTTACTACTACAAATAAAATCTCTCAGAATATTCAAAGTGTTAATGACCTTATTAAAAATCAGGCAAATTACACTGACCAGATTAAAAACGGCATAAATATGGTTGTTGAGCTTTCGGGAAAAATCAATTCTTCTTTGAATATTTCTCTTGAGATTCTTAAAGACTTCTCTCAGTCAATGAGTGTCGTAAACGATAAAGCAACGCTTAACCAGACATCGGTTCAGACAATTACAGATGAATTAGGTAAGTTTGAGCTTTAGTTTTATTCAGAAAGAATCCTGTACATAGGTTCTTCACCCGGTCGCAATTCAAGAATATTGTGTTCGCAATTAAGCTTTTCGGTAGGGTCGTGTGTAACGTGCAGCATTGTTGTTGTTCCGCCTTCGCCGATTAATTCCATAAGGTGAAGAATCTTTGTTCTGTAATTTTCATCAAGTCCGTGGCAGGGTTCATCCAGAATCAAAAGGTCAGGACATTTTACTGCAGAACGCAAAATTAAAATTGCGCGCTGTTCGCCGTAGCTAAGACTTCCAAAGGTTTGTTTTTCGCGTCCTTCAAAGCCGCCAAGAGTGAGCCATTTTTTTGCAAGCGCAAGCTCTGTATCCTTTGCTGCCTCGTACAAGCCGATTGAATCACGGAAGCCCGAAATTATTACGTTTTCAAGACTTGTTCCGCCAAGCATTCTGTATTCAACATGCAGACGGTAAGAGACAATTCCAAGGTGCTTTTTTATGTCCCACACAGATTCTCCGGAGCCTCTTTTAATTCCAAAAAGCTTGACATCATTGCAATAAACCTGCATATTATCGCCGGTAATCAGTTCGAGCAGGGTAGTTTTTCCGCTGCCATTTGGTCCTCTTATGAGCCAGTGCTGTCCTTTTTCTACCGTCCAGTTTAAGTTTTTAAGGACGTGATTTTCGCTCCAGCTTACATTTACATTATTCATTTGAACAAGGAGCTTTTCTTCTGTTTCTTCTACAATGGTTTGACTGCTGGTTTCTTTATACAAAGAAGAAAATTCGTTCTTTTCTTCTCCGCGTTTTGCTTCAGTCTTGCTTGCACGTTCTTTAAGAAGCTTTTCATAGTCGGCGCGTGAACCGCAAAAGCTTATTGCTTTATCTGTAAATTCAACTACATTTGTAATAGAAGACGGAATCTCGTTCCAGCGTTCCATTCCAAGAATGATATATGGAGAGTGAATGTTTTCTATAAAATCAAAAATAATTTTACGGCTTTCGGCGTCCAGTCCTGCAAACGGATCCGAAAGCAACAGCAGTTTTTTACCGCTTATAAGTGCTCTTGCAAGCAGAGTGCGGCGAATTTCTCCCGTAGACATGTATTTGAGCCCGCGATCCAGAATCTTTTGAATGCCTGTAAGTTTAATTTCTTCACGGTTTTCAAGATTTTCAAGAGTGCGGTCTTTTACGGCCTGAGCAATAAATACGCGCCCGGTACGTCCAATATCAACTCCGCCTTCCAGATAATCGCTTTCATCGTTTTCACGTTCTTCCTGAATAAGGCGTGCAGCTTTTTCCAAAGATACAATTTCTGAAGAATCTGCAAAAATATTCGAAAAAAGAGGAACTTCCAGGGTTCCTTGAGTGTTTGGAACAAAATGAAGACCTGTCTCGCCGGAAAGCGCGTTAAAAAAATCAGCCTTGCCACCGCCATTAGGACCAATTACAAGCCAACGCTCGTTCTCATTCATCTGAAGATTAATTTTGGGAATAACTGTAGAACGCGGACTTTCTATTCTGCAGTTATTAATCGTGATTATTGCCTGCGCTTTCATAGTGAACTTATTTTACATTTTTTTACTTTTAAGGGGAATATATACGTGAGTTTTACAGCCATTTATTCCGATAATTAACATATGAGTAAAAATTTGCGTAATTCAGTATATATAACAACCTTTTTTATTGCATCCTGTTTTTTGTGTACGCCGCTGTTTTCTCGTGGAAAAAAAGATTTTGATCAGTTTGAAGAAGCTCTCGAAGTAAACCAGGAATCATCCAACGAAGTGGAATTAAATCAGGAGAGTCTGCCACCTGTGCAGGAGCCGCTTCCGCCGGTTCAGTTATATACACTGCGTCCTGTAGAAGGGGAGCCTGTAGAATTTGCTGAATCCTGGGGTTATGTTTCTGCCGGCCGCGAAGATGAATATAATTCTTCTTTACCAATAACCGATGTATGTTATTTTTCGGCAGAAATAAACTGCTATGGAGAACTGTCTGCAATTCCTAACAGAACAAAGCTCAAAACAGGAAATGCACGCTGCCATCTTGTAATAACCTGCGACAGCCGATCCTTGAGTCATTTTGTAATTAATCCGGAGTATGGGGTTCGCAAAAATCTTCTTAAGCAGATTGTAAAGGCTGCTATTCCTTATGATGGTGTTCAGATTGATTTTGAACTTGTACCCGTACGCGACCGCAAGCATTTTCTTACTTTCCTGGCCGACCTGCGCTATATGTTAGGTCAAAACAAATGGTTTACAGTTTGTGTGCCTGCGCGTTTTAAAAAACTTTCCGAGGATGTTTATCCATATACCGAAATTGCTAATTACAGCGACCGGGTTTTTGTAATGGCTTATGATGAACACTGGAGTACAAGCAAGCCGGGTCCAATTGCTTCTGTTGACTGGTGCCAGAAGGTTTTGGAGTATGCCCAAAAATCAATCCCGGAACGAAAGCTTGTCATGGGTATTCCTTTTTATGGCCGCTTTTGGGCAGAACAGGCAACTTCAGGCGCATACTATTTTTCCCGTCTGAACAGAATGATGGTTGCCGCAGGAGTTGAAGAAATCACCTACGAAAACGATATCCCAAAAGTCCAGTACACAACCCAGGTAGACGTAACCGGCTACTTCAACGATGCCTATTCCGACATAACCTTACTACGAATGTACAAATCCGCCGGCGTAAAAAAAATCGGCTTCTGGCGCGTAGGGCAGGAAGATCCGGAGTTCTGGAACTGGCTTAAGGTGAGTAAGAATAAATAATATATTTGTAATGACTTTACTCTATAAAATTTGATATAATCATTTTATGACAATTTCCAAAAAGGCAGAAAACGTACGCGACGTAATCCGCTACCTTAAAAAATTCAACAACGCTCTCATTGTAATTTACCTTGATGACAATACCATCGGCTCTCCGCTTTTTTCTTCACATATACGCGACATTGCACTTTTACATGCAGCAGGCCTCAAGGTTGTAATTATTCCAGGAGCGCGTGCTCGAATTGACGAAGTTCTTTCCAGTGCAAATATCAGCTGGACCTACAAAGACAATATCCGTGTTACAGAAGAAAAGGCAATGCCTCTTGTAAAAATGGCTGCGTTTGATGTAACTAACACAGTAATGACAAATCTTGCTGCAAACAATATCACTGCAGTAATTGGTAACTGGGTACGCTCTCGTTCAAAGGGAGTAATCAACGGATTTGATTTTGGTGCCGCAGGAGAAATAGACAGACTCGATACAGCTTCTTTAAATACAGTTTTGAATGATGGCTTTATTCCAATTTTCCCTTGCATAGGCTGGAGTTCTACCGGTAAGCCTTACAATATTTCTTCAGCAGAACTTGCCCAGCAGGTTGCAGTTGAATTAAAAGCAGACAAGCTCTTTTTTGTAATGGGTCAGACTGCTCCAATCTTAAAGGATGGAGAAATTGTTCCTGCAATGAATATCGAAGAGCTTGATGATTACATTTCTAAGCTTGATGATTCACAGCAGATAAAGAGTCTTCTTGAGCTTTGTAGAACTGCCTGCCTTAATGGTGTAAATCGTTCACACCTTCTTGATGGAAATCTTGACGGCGTATTGCTTACAGAAATCTTTAGTGACCTTGGTTCGGGCACAATGATTTATACAAACAACTACGGAAAAATCAGACCAATGCAGCAGAATGATGTTCCAAGCGTTCTTGCAATTATGCGTCCCTTTGTCGAAAGCGGAAAGCTTTTGCCTCGTACAGAACAGGCAGTTGCTCAGGAGCTTGAAGATTTTTCTGTTTATGATTTTGATGGTGGTGTTCGCGCCTGTGCTTCGCTTCATGCCTACCCTGATGGCCAGTATGAAATTGCAGCTGTTGCAGTTGACGAGGCTTACAGCCATATGGGCATTGGACCAAAGCTTGTAGAAAGCCTTGTTCAAAAAGCAAAAACTTGCGGGGCAAAATCTGTTTTTATAATGACCACACAAGCATCTGACTGGTTTGAAAAAATTGGATTTAAAGAAGATAGCATAGATTCTTTGCCAGAGGCCCGCCGTGCTAAGTGGACCCCTGAACGCGGGTCAAAGGTTTATCGACTGAACTAAATCCAATCCTTCAATGCAGCCGTCAACTTTTTGGCGGCTTTTTTATGTGTAACTGCACTTGGATGCCAGTCTGCTCCAATACCGTCCTCATCTTTTTGTAAGTCAAACTTAACAGTTTTTACAGGCACAGTTGGAAAGTCCTTTGAAAAAAGATTGCAGGCTTCTTTTACAGAATTGCAAAGCTCCTGGCCCATAATTCCAAGACTGCAGCAGATTTTTGCTTTTGGACTTCGGCGGTGAACAGCTTCTATTAATTGGCGAAGGCCTGCAACATAGGCAAGGCGTCTGTCTTCAAGACCACGCACCCAGCTTGTATCATTTGTTCCAAGATTAATTACAACAATATCAGGACTAAAGCGTGATTCGTCCCAAACCTCTGGTTCAACCTTAAGACGGAGCTGTCCGCTTTTATCTGTATAAGGCCAACAGGCAGGCATGAGCCATCTTGTTTCCGGCAGCATAACAGTTTCCGGGTCTGTGTAATTAGAAGTAATTCCTATTCCGCTCCAGCTGCACAAGTGAAAGTCTGCGCCAAGAGCCTGGGCTGTCAAAAAGGCATAAGCTTTATCTGGGCGTTCCTGACCTGTACAGAAAGTATCTTTTTCCCAAATACCTTCAAGTCCGTAGCCACAGGTTATGCTGTCGCCGATGAATTCAATGCGAGGGGTGCGTGCACTGCGGGCTGCCCCTTTCACAAGGTTTCCCATAATCTCCAGCTTCTTCAATCCTGCCATACCAAAGGCACATTCACTCAGCTTGAGAACTTTTATCACAACAGTTTTTTCAACAGGGCTTTCAAACAAAAGGCATTCATTTTCCTGCTGCTTAAGTTCAATTCGAACAGGTTCAAAATCCCTGGCGATTGGAAAGCTTTCCCAGAACGAAGAGCCTTTATATTTGCCAGGGCCTGCCAGTTCTGTTACATAAACTCCAATAAATCCACGCTCTGATTTTTTCTGTTTGTTCGGGTCGCTCAAAATTGTTGCAACAGCTTTTTTTCCTGTAAAGCAAAATTCAAAACCGCTGCAAGAGTAATCAAAATATCTTACACCGTTGTAATCAAAATTACGGCCATACCATTTGAGGTCGGTTATTTTTAGTTTCATAGTAATACTCCAAAAGTCCCTTCGACAGGCTCAGGAACCGCTGCTTATAAAGCTACAGGTTTATATTCAATGCGGATTTCTGGCAAAGATTTAATCTGTGTGTAGTAGTTATTCATCCAGTCGCCGTCAGGCAGCTTACAAAGCTCTTTTCCTGTTACACTCAAATCTGATAATCCTTTTTTATTGAGCGGATGATTTTTTCCGTCTGCAGGAGGCGCAAAAATTTTCATCTTGATTTTTGTTGGTTTTGAGATTTTATGCTCAAAGAACCAGCTCATCAAATCTATGCATTTTACTCCCGGTGCTTTATAGAACCACCAGCCGCCAAACTCAATCATCAGGTTTTGGTCAAGCAAATCCTTTGTAAAGTATAATTCGGCATAATGAGGATCTTTTCTTACAGACACATCAATTTGAAGACCTTCGGCATCTTCGGAGTTAGACCATCTTAACTTAACAGGAAGCTCAACTTCTTCGCCGATTTTGAATTTTTTGCTAAAGAAAGGTTTGTGTAAAAATTCCTTGTAAGTCTTAAGGGCTGGCTGTTCAATTCCAACGTCGCTGTTATTAGGATCTGTAATTTCCAGACCAAGGCGTCCGTCATCGCGGAACTGGTAGAGAGTAAAAGCATCAAGCCATTTATCAGGATCAGCTTCGAGTCTTTCCATAAAATCCCGGATTTTTTCTGCCTGACCATAAGGACCGTTTACATCACCATCAGCATTCAGCTCGCTCAAAACCATCGGCTTATTCTGGCCTGTAATTTCACGCAGACGATAAACTGATTTTTTAAAGCGTTCATAAATTTTCTGGTTATCATAATCGGCAAAAGAGTTTCCGCCTTTTTTTGCAACTACATAAGGCCATCCCCAGTTGAGAGAAAGGTAATTGTCTCCCGACCAGATATCAGCCGCTTTGTGGGCTTCTAAGAAAATGTCTTCCATTTCGAGTTTGCCTGTTTTTTCCATGTACAGGCCCGCACACAAAATCATCTTTACATTTGGTGCATGCTTATGCATAACGTTGCAGCACATTACAAAAAAGTCGGCAATCTGCTGGTAAGAGGCACGCTTTGTATAGCAGAACCAGTCACCGGTACATTCATGATTTACACGAAGAAGAACCCTTCCATAAGGGCGAAGGTCCTGGGCAATTTTGATAATATCCTTTTCTTTCAAAAATGGATCAATTGTAAGAGTGAGAACAACATCCTGACCGTGCCTGCGGATATCATTCATAAAATTAAAAGGCTCGTCATCAAGCAAACCTTCGCGTCCACCACGATAAGGAAAATAATCTTCATACGGATAATCCCACGCACCCTTTGCCGGCTTATCTGAAACTATTTTACTGGCACGGGTAGGCCACTGCTTGTCATTAGGATAATAGGTGTACATAAGGCTCACCCCACGATGAACCGTTTTAAGCTTCTGCAAAATATAATCCTGATTTACATAAAGTCCGCGCTCACTTCCGTCGCCTAAATCCAAAGCACAATCTGCTTTTGTTAAACAAACCTTTTTAATTGTCATAAAAAAATCCTCTGTCACTCTCCGATTTAATTATAGATGAAATATCTACAATTGACCATATCAAGTTTAAACATTATTATAGTAATACTTAACTCGAAAAAAATTTTTTATTGATATGGAGTAAATCAATGGCAACAAAGTATGTTTACTTTTTTGGTAACGGCGACGCAGATGGCGATGAATCAATGCGCGCTGAACTCGGTGGTAAAGGTG
>JAEEGK010025631.1_pt1 | contig 12084 bp, 8 predicted proteins | sample 8958771 | NCBI WGS metagenome assembly JAEEGK01 (sample SAMN16246547, study PRJNA631951) | gut metagenome | biome: gut microbiome; feature: rumen; material: SC-attached | host: Bos | place: Iran: Karaj | collected 2018-10 | reverse complement strand
TTTCCTATCCAAGGAGTTTCAATATTATTAATAGTTTTAATATTTGAATAATTATTTGAATTCCAAAATTTAATACATTTATCAAAAAATGATGAAGTAACAAATTCATTTTTATTTAATCTTAAAATATTACAACATGATTCTGAATTTTGAAAAGTAATTGATTTATAACATTCAAATTGATTTTCATTATTTAATTTCCATATTTTCATTGTTTTATCATATGATACAGAAATTAATTCATTTTCTTTTATTTCAATTACTTTAAAAACATCACTTGTATGTCCTTGTAATGTTTGTTCAATTTGATATTTATCTTCTCCTATTAATTTAATTATTTTCATTGTTTTATCCCAAGAACATGTTATTATTCTTCCATTATTTAATTGAGTAAATGAAAGAATACCATTTGAATGTTCTTGAATTGATAATTGAAGTTCATAAGAATCTTTTTTATATATATTTAATAACCAATCAGCTCCACAAGAAATTAATCTTCCATCATTTAATTTAGATAAATGATATACATAATTTGAATGATTTTTAAGTGTTTTAAAATTATTTTTAAAATTATTTTTAAAAGAATTAGATTTAATATTTTGTAATTTTTGAAGAAGACAAATATATTTATTACCTTCTTTATATACTCTTTCATACATTTCTATTTTATTGGATTTAAATATTTGTTCAAAGTCTTTTAAATTTTGAATAATATTTTAATTTATATTATTATGTTTTTCTTCATATTGATAAGTATATAATAATATTTTAATAAATTTAATTTCTAATTCACTTAATTCTTTTAATTTATTAATTTCATTTATAATCTTGTCTTTTATAATATCTAAATTATTAATCTTTATTTCTATATTCTTTATTTCTTCTTCTAATTTATTTTTTGATTCTTTACTATAATTAAATTTATATAAATTTATTAAATCATGAGATTCATGTTCAGATTGACAATAAACACATAAATTCTTTTTACATTTAATACAATAAAAACAATATAAATTTGAATGAATTTTACATAAAGAATCATATCTTTTAAAATTTATAATATTATGTTTATTTCCATTTGGATGATTAAGTTGACAAATATAACATAAAAATTTATCACATTTAGAGCAATAAACGAAATCTCCTTTTACTTCTTTTTGATTTTTTTCACAATCTTTACATTTTTCTTTTGCAAGACTAAATTTATTGAAATTATTCATATATTCTTTTAATGGAATATTTCCTTTATGTTCATTTTCACATTCATAATCAATCATTGAATTTCCTTCTTTATAATTTAATTTAAGAGAACAAATTAAATTGCATTTAGGACATCTTGGAATATCATCTAATTTATAAATAACTGGTGCTGCTTCATTAGGAGTATTATTCATTTTTTCCATTATATTATTTATAAATGTTGCTCGATATTTATATACTTTTAATTATTTTTAATTAGTAAAATGAATGAATTACATCATATTATGTATTTTATTAAAATTAATTTAATAATGGAAACAAAATATTTTTGATTAAATATCATCTTCCCTTCATTGATTATCATATAAATAAAATTAAACAGAATGGCTCTAAATCATTTTAAACAAAAGAATTATCTGAATTTCTTCATAATTCTTCAAATAAAGAATTTGTAATACAATAAAAGAAGGTATAAAATCAGAACCAGGAGAATTATTAGTAGATGAATTAGATGAAAGATGTGAAGAATTCAAGAATGCTAAAATTAATAATACCTTTAAAAAAATCAAATTTGTAAATTTTCTCTTTTACTAGTTTTAACTATAATTACAGTTAGTATAATTAATTTATTTATTATGTGGTTTCTAAAATCGAAAATAATTAAATGTAAAATTAGAGGATTAAGAATATTTAGGAATTTTTGGAACAGATAAAAAAAGTTATATAGAAGAATTAAAAAGATTAAAATTACCAAATATTAACGATTATTCTTTAAAAAATAAATATATATTTAATTTAAAAGAAAAAGAAGAAACTACTCTTTTTATAATATTTATATTATTTACATATATATATATATGATTCAGAACGTAATATATTTAAATATTTTCAATTTGAAATAAAAGAATCTCAAGAAGAAATAAAGGAAAACTTATCAAAAGGTTTAAATGAATGAATTAAATCAAAAAATTAATAATTATATGTGACTGAATACTATTAATACAAAGTGTATGTAAATTACTTTTAATCATGTCTCAAATATTTTTAGTATTATTATAGTATTGTAATTATTATGAATATTATGGTATAGAAATAGTAGCAATAACAGTAGTATCATTATCAGTTTAGTAGATGAATCGAAAACATCATTAAAATTCATTCAATTCATGGCTCCTTATTCATGTATTGTTCTTATTGAAAGATTGAATTTAATTTGTGAAAAAGAAGTAAAAGAAATGGATTCTACTAATTTAGTTCCTGGAGATTTATTTGAAATCCAGAAGATGATTTTTCTCTTACTTGTGATTTATTTTTTACTAATTGTATTGTTATTGTTAAGGAAAGTATATTAACTGATGAAATACTCCTATGGACAAATAAAGGTTAAGTCAGTTATTTATTTATTGCTTTATTTATTTCTATTAATATATTTTTTCTTTTCCTGATTGGTGTATAAATTTTTTGGTTATTATTCATATTGAAGATGATAATTTTAAATCTTATATTTTAATTATTGTTATTGTTTATTTTATTGTTAATTATGATACTAAAAAATTCATTATTTTTGTAATTAAAATTGTTATTATAATTCTGAAACTTAGAAAATTATGTTTAAAATTTATAATAATTCTAATTAGGATTTTCTTCTTTCTGAATAATAACTTGTTTATTATTATTAAAATTTTGAAGGAAGAAGGGAAATAAAAATTATTTTTATTTAAAATATTATTTTATAATGTATATATTTTTAAAACAAAAAATAGTATATTTTAAAGTTTGTTTTAACTTTCTTATTTATTTTAATTATTATTTTAAATTTAATAAAAAAATAAGAAATAAATCCTATTTAAATAGCATTAATAATTAAAACCATTCAAAATTTCAAAAATTATAAACATAATAAATAATTAAAAAAAAATAAAAAAATAAGAAAAAATAAGAAAAAAAAAATTAAAAACCCTGAAAAAAAAATATATCTAAAAAAAAAGAATAAAAAAAAAATTCATTTCAAAAAATGGGTATAGACCTAGAATCAGGTGGAAGAGTGAAATTACACAGAACACGTCGTTTACGTTCTACAAACATATATCATCGTTTGTTAGTAAAACTATATAAATTTTTATCAAGAAGAACATCATCAAAATTTAATAAATGTGTATTAAAGCGTTTATTAAATAGTAGAGTGAACAGAAGTCCAGTTTCTCTTTCAAAATTAGCAAAATTAAGTCAGAGAAAGCAAGTAACTGAAGCAGAGAAAAATAAACAAGAAATAATTTTTGCAGTAGTTGGAACTGTAACTGATGATGTAAGAATGATTGATATTCCATCTATGAGAATTTGTGCTTTGAAATTTACTGAAAAAGCTAGAGAAAGAATTTTAGCTTCTAAAGGAAAATGCATTACTTTCGATCAACTTGCTGTTAATAGACCTAAAGGAGAAAGTGTCATTCTTGTCAGAGGAAGCAGAGACAGAGAAGCTAAAAAACATTTTGGTCCTCCTCCTGGTGTCCCTGGTTCTCATGCTAAACCTTATGTTAGAAGTAAAGGAAGAAAATTTGAACAAGCTAGAGGAAAAAGAAGAAGTAGAGGATATAGAGTATAAAAAACAATATCCAAATTTTACCATGATTTATATTAGGTTTGTTCTTTTGTTAAATGAAATTAAATTTTTTTTAATTTTTTAATTTTTTATTTTTTTTTTTCAAGGTTTTTAAAGGGTTATTTATTTTATTTGGAAATTTTTTGACTCAGGGATATTTTGGGTTTTAATTTATTTATTTTATCATTGTTATTTTATTTTAAGAATAATTGAGGATTTTAAATATATTGATTATGAGGAAAACTTCTTATTAAAATTTATCTTCAAACATTTTAGTTTTATGATATTTAAAATATAAAAAAATAATAAAAATTACCCCTGTCTTTATATTATTTAATATTAATATAATAATTACAAAAAATAAAAAGTTAATTTGTTTTTTAAAAATATATAAATATGATGGAAATAAGTGATAAAAGAAAAGTTTTATTTTACTTTTTGATACAATCACTAAAATTAGTCCCTACTAATTTATCTTTATTTTTATAATTATTCCTAGCATTATCCTTTATAAAATATTTTTTTATATTATAAGCAACAATCTTTAAATCTTCTTTATATTCATCAGAATCATTTTCAAGTTCATCAAGAAAATCTTGGAAATTTTTGGCGGAAATTAATCCATATTTTTTTTTTAAATCTTCTTTACTTGCCCCTATAAATATATTATTATAAAAATCTATAAATTTCATATTTAGAATTTCGTTAATAACAGGATGGTTGTTGTCTAATAATGTTTGAATGACTTTTTTATTTTCATCTTTATTATATTTTTTATATTTTCTATTAACAGGATTACTATAAATATGTGCTAAAGTAGAATTAAAAAAATGATTATTAAAAATAATACTAATATCAGCAGTTATTGTTTTGCAAATACCTCTTAAAATTAAATCTTTTTTTTTTAAATATGTCTTGGTAGCATCATTAATTAAATTAATTCCAAATTTAATTGCATGAATTCTAATTTTTCTAACTTTATTGTCTGTAGAATTTTTAGTATGAATTTTATTATTATTATTATTAATTTTTGTTCTTCCTCTTCGAGTATTTGTAGTTGTTGTTTCTTCTATGTTGTGATTTATTGCTTTTAATGAAGGTGTTATTTCTTTCATATTTTCTTTTATATTTTCTTCATTATTTTCTTCTATATTTTCTTCTCCATTTATTTCTTGATTTTTTAGTTCATGGATTCCTAATATTTCTTCATTCTCTTGATACATATCTAATATTAAATTATCATTTAGCTCATCTGAAAGGTTGTACATTTTAAATATTAATAAATATATATTTTATTTATATTTAATCTATAAAAGAGGAGTTCAAACAAAAATTTATAGTTTTTTTTATTTTTTTCATTGGGTTTCAATCTTTTTAAAATATAATTAGAGTGATTTTCTTATTTTTCACTTCATTGTATTATTTGTTAAAGAGATCAATAAATGATATTTGTTGTAAAAAATGTTATTAATGAATCATTTATTTTTTGGATATCTATAATATTATAAACTCTTTCAAACTTTAACTCTTTTTGATGTCATAAACTAACAAAAAAATAAAATTCATTATTAATAATTTAATTAATTTAATTTAATTAATTTAATTTATTTAATTTAATTTAATTTAATTAATTTAATTTAATTTAATTTAAAAAAAAAATGAAACTAATACCTACTTTCGAAAATTGTTATACTTTCTTTTTTCAAATTGTAATCATTATATAAACAAGATCAATTAATATTTAATCTAATAAGAAAGATATTTTTTAAAAAGTAAATGTGTCATCGAGAATATCTAAATTAGATAAAATTTATTGAAAATAAAATAATAAATCATTTGAAAAAGAAAATGAAAAAAATAAAATCACAACAATAATAGTGATAATCATGTAATAGTTAAAAATAATAGTAATGACAATCCAATTGGATTATTGAAAGAATTGTTACAATAACATTTAAAATTAATCAAAGGAAAAAAGATATTGATTAAAAAGAAATTAGAAAAATAAAATTATAATGGATTTTATTAATTCCTTCTTCTTAACTAGATATTTTAATTCTAGAAAAACATTATATAATCAAACTTTTGAATAAGCAAAATTAAATTGGAAAGAAACAATTAAAAATTTATTATATATTTAATAATTAAATTTTATATTTTTTTTTATTTAAATTAATAAAAGTTTATTTTAAAATATTAGATTTTTTTTTATTTTAAATACTATCACATGAAGAATTTATTCCAAAATCTGAATCTCCTGGTAATATTTCTAATTTATTAAATTTAATTGAATTTTGTATTTTACTTTCTATTTTTTTTTCATTTGTCTGATTATTAATTTCATTCAAATAATTTTTATTATCAATTTCTATTATTCCTTTAGTTGAATTTTTATTTATATTTTCTTTATTTTCAATTGCACTATGAGAATTAATATTTTTTATTTTATGATAAGAACTAAAGTTTTTTATTACTTTCAAAGATTCTCTTCCAGTTTTTGGCTTTTTAATTATATTTAAATTATCATTTTTTTTTTCATTTAATTTATTTTTTATAGTATTATTAATTATTGACAGAGGAGTTCTTTCAGTTTTTAATTCAATTAAATTTTTATCTTTTGAATTGTTATTTGAAGAATTATTAGATATATTATTTATTGAATAATTATTTTTTTCATGTGAAAAATATCGATTTATTTTTTTATTTTTATATCCTTTTGTTGTTTCAATTGTTGCTAATTTTGATAAAGAATTCTTTTTCAAACCTGGAATTAATTTATTTTTATTTATTAAATGTTTATTATTATTATTATTATTATGAATAGCTGTTATTGTATTATTATTATATTTTTTACTTACTCCATTTTTATTTGTTGTTGTTTTATTTTTATTTTTATTTTCTTCTTTCAAATTTAAATTCAAAGTTATTGGTTTTGGTTTATTAAAAGAATTATTTTTATTAATTGATTTTTTTGAAGATGAATTTCCTAAGATAATTTTTTTAGAATTAGAAAATAAATTTGTATTAATTGTATCATTTAATTTAGAAAAAGAAGAAGCTCTTTTTTTTTTATTTTCTATACTATTACTTTTAATTTTTTTCTTTATATTATTATTAATAATTTTTTCAATTGAAGATTTTTTATCATAATTAATAATATTATTATTTCTAATAATTTTTTTTTTATTAAAATTTTCTTTACTATTATTTGCAAAAGTTAAACAACAATTACTATAAGTATTTTGTCTACTATTATTTTCACTTGTTAAAGTTCTTGAATTTGAACTAGTTTTATTAATTAAATTTTTATTATTTCCATTATTATTTAAATTATTATTTGAATTTATATTAATAGTAATATTCTTATTATATGAAACAGTTCTCTTTTTTTTTTCTGAAGTTCTTTTAATTTCTTTAATAATATTTTTAGATATATCAAAAGAAAAATTATCATTTTTCTTTTTATTTTCATTTTTTCTTTTAATTGCTTTTGATATTATTTCTTTATTAAAATCAATATTTTTTTCATTAGATTTAATATCTATTATTGTACTATATTTATCATCATTTTTTTTATGAATAATTGTACTAGAATTATCATTTTCATTTGTATTTCCACTATTATTAGATTTATTTTGTTGTTGTTTACTTGTTGTATTCATAAAAGAAGAATCATTTTCAACTTTATCAAAAAAATTTTCTGTATTTCTTTTATTATGGATTTCCTTTTTTTCATTTTTAACTTTTTTATCCCATTCACTTAAATTAATTTCAGTTATTTGTCTACTATAACAATTATTACCATTGTTGTTATAATTTATTTCTTTTTCTTTACTAATTTTATCGAAAGTATCCATTAAATTTTTTCTCCCTCCATTTCTATTATTTATTTGATTATTATTTTCATTATTTTTTGAATTTTCACTTCTTGAATTTGAATTTATATTATTAAATGTTTTATCATTTATAGTAGAAATATTAATAACAGGAGAAGAATCAATTTTACTATTATTGCTATTATAACTTTTACCACTTCTATTTTTTTCACCACTTTTTAATTGATTTTTAGTATATTTAATAGGAGTTTTTTTTTCCAAAATAAATTTTCTTCTAGAACTACAAACATTATCACTGATAACACTATTATCATTATCATCAGAATGTGAATTAATATCATTTTTAATATTTTTATTATTTAAATTAATTTGCTTTAACTTTCCTTTATTACTACTGAAATCATCATTAATAATTTTATAATCATTATTAATATTTTTATTAGGAGTAACATCATTAGAATGTTGATAATAATTACAAACAATAGAAGGAGAATATAATATAGAATTTTTAGTAATTGGAGAAACATCATTTTTAATTTTTGAATTTGAAGAAATTGGAAATTTTGTATTTGATTCATTCCAAGAAGTATTATCAAATGAAAATTGTGTTCCTGATATATTACCTGTTATTATATGTGAATTTAAAGAAAGAAAACCACTTGTTGATGTTAATATATTATTATTATTATTTGGGTTTTGGTTCTTAATTTGATTATTATTATTTGGATTTTGATTTAACTTAGTGCTTTTTAAGGATAAGTGAGATGATTCTATTTGAAGATTTGAGGAGTCTGATTTAGAATTTGATATATTTATATAAGGAATGTTTGTTGTTGTGTCTGTTTTTGGAAAATTTATTTGTTTTTGAAAATTTATTGCGTTTATCATAATTATTTTTTTTTTTATTTAATTATTTTTTTTTCATTTTAAAAAATTTATTTTTTTATTTTGTATTGTTTTATTATTATAATTTTTAGATATTGTTTTTGCTATTTTTTGGTTGATTTTTTTAAATATTTTTTTATATTATTATGGAATTATTTTTACTTAAATTTTTTATTTATTTATTTAAAAATCAAAAAATTAATGATTAAATTTACAACACTGTTAAATTTAATTATTGAAATAATTCCTATTCTTTTCCCCATTTATTATCCAAATATTTTAACCTACTAACATTATTGTTATATATTCTATTAATATCTTCATTCTCTGAATAATCACTATTATTTTCATTATAATTAAGATGAGGTATATAATCAAAAGTTTTTTTTTCTTCATAATGAGAATAATTATTAATATTATCATTTCCATTATTATATTTTTTCAGATTTTTTTGATCATTTTGAAAAAATTGAAAATCAATATTTTTACTTCTATCACTTAATTTATTTGAACTAAAAGAATTTTTAGTATAATTAAAATTATGAATTTCATTAGGATTATAAGTTTTAGATTTAATATAATCATCTTCATCTTCAATACCTTTATTAATTTCCTTATTATTATAACTTTCCCCTAAATTTAAATTATAATCAATTTTATCATTTAATCTTTTATCTAAATCTTTCTCAAATTCAGAATAATTATTATTATATTCATCTTCATAATTAATATTATCATTAATTACTTTTTTAACATAATTTTTTCTCATTTCTTCTTCATTTTTTTGTTTTACAATTTCATCTTTTAATTTTTCAACTTCTTTTAAAGCTTCAAATCTTTCAATATTAGCTTTATGAGTTTGTTCTTTAAGAAAATTAATTTGATTATATAAATCGTTTTGTTGATCTTGCATTTGTTGTCTTAATTTAATTATTTCATTATTTAATTCATATTTACTATCAAGTTCTTTTTGTTCTAATTCTCTTATTTTTTCTTCATTTTGTTTTCTTATATTTTCTATATATTGATTTTTTTTTTCTTTTTCTTCTTCATTATTTTCACTATTTTCAACTTCTTCTATTTCTTCTTCATTTATTTCTTCATAATAACCATTTCCTAATGATTTTAATATTTTTCTTTTTCTTTGTTCATTTTTTTTTCTTTCTAATGATTTATTATAATTTTCATTATCTATATCTCTTTTTTTTAATAAATATTTTTCTCTTTCTTCTTCAGCTCTTCTTTCTAAATCTTCATTTTCTTTTTTTAATCTTTCTTCTTCTCTTGCATCTTCTTCTTCTTTTATTCTTTTTTCTAATAGTCTTCTATTTTGATTATCTCTAATTTGAAGAAGAAGTTCATTTGCATATTGTTGATCTTTTTTAATTCTTTCAATTTCATAATCTTCAATATCTAAACTATTTAAATTTGTATTATCATTTAAATTAGAATATTCTTCCTGAGTAGGAAATTCATCTACTATTCTAATATTATTATAATTCATTCCATTATTATTTCTATTAATAAAATTATAATTATAATTTTGAGGATTAGTACTTCTCGGTCTAAAACTACTCCCATTATTATTAACATTAAAATTATTATTATTATTATTTCTTAAACTCTGATTAAATGAATAATTCCTACTTAAACCATAATTAAAATTATTGTTATTATTATTATTATTAATATTATTACTATTATTATAAAGATTATTATTCCTTGTAGCACTTAAACTTCTTGCAAAATTATTAACAAAACCTCCATAAACATTTTCATTTTTAAAATTAATAATACCATAAGTTTTATCCCTTCCCCAAACATCATAATAATCATCATCAACATTAATTTGAACTAAATTATATTTAGGATCACTAATTAAATTTCTTCTAACAGCAACTATATTACCATTTTTATCTCTTACAGGAGCTCCTCCACCTCCTCTACCAAAAGGAAATGAATTTATCATATCTTTTAAATATTGTTGATCTTCTTTTTTTTGTCTTTCTAATTCTTCCATTTTTGAAGTATTTGATAAAGAAATTTGATTAAGAATATTATTCATTAATATCTTTTTTCTATCTTGTTCTTTTTGTCTTAAATCTTCAAATCTGTCATTTCCTTTATTCAATAAATTTCCTCTACTTAATCCTATTCCTCGGGATTTTAATAATGAACGAAAGTAATTATTCATGTCACGATTTATAAAAAAATTTGATTTGTTATAATTTGGGAATTGATCTTTAGAATTTGTATTATTATAATTATTATAATTATTTTGATTATTATAATCATCAGGATAATTGTTATTATAATTGTTGTTATTATTATATTTGTTTTGGTTATTATAATTTGAGTTATTAAAATTATTGTTAACAGTATTTAATTGGTTTTGAAAACTATTGTTAAAATTATTTGTATTATTGAAATTATTTGAATTATTATAATTATTTTGGTAATTCATCATTTTTTTTATATTATTTTTAATTGTTTATATCAACAAAAATAATTTATTAAACCTATTCTGAAACAAAATAATTAAAATATGGATGATGCTCCAAAAAAGAAACCAAATGAAGTAGATAGATATCTTCCAATTGCAAATATAGGTAGAATAATAAAGAATAATCTTCCAAAAGAGGTTAAATTATCTAAAGATGCAAAAGAAACTTTTCAAGCATGTGTTTCTGAATTTATTTCTTTTATTACTAGTGAAGCAAGTGATAGATGCTCTGATGAAAAAAGAAAAACAATCAATGGAGATGATATTTTATATGCAATGAATAATTTAGGTTTTGAACATTATACTTCTATATTAAAAGATTATTTAGAAAAATATAAAGAATCACAAAAATTAGTTAATAATCAAAATACTATTAAAGAAAATGATTAAGAGAAAAAATAATTATTTTAATTATAGATAAATTAAAAAAATTATATAAAATATAAATTTTTAAATTGTATGTGAAAACAATAAATTAATATTCGTTTAAATGATTGAATAAAAAAATATATTCTGTTTTTCATATTTAATTAAATTTATTTTTAATTTTTCAAATACATAAAATAATTTTTGAATTTTAATTTAAATATTTGAATAATTAACAAAAAATTCCAATTAAGACAAGGTAATTCATTTTTTTAATTTAAAATCGACTTCTTTCAGAAAAAATAGAAAATAAAATAAATATATTTTAACCAATCATTAAATTACATTAAACTATTTTATATTTTTATAATATTATGATATTAGTTCATAAATTATAATTAATTCGTTAACATTTATAAAAAATAATATAAATAAAATTAAATGGAAAAAATGAATAATACTACTAATGAAGCAGCACCAGTTATTTATAAATTAGATGATATTCCAAGATGTCCTAATTGTAATTTAATTTGTTCTCTTAAATTAAATTATAAAGAAGGAAATTCAATGATTGATTATGAATGTGAAAATAAACATAAAGGAAATATTCCATTAAAAGAATATATGAATAATTTTAATAAATTTAGTCTTGCAAAAGAAAAATGTAAAGATTGTGATAAAAATCAAAAACAAAT
>JAEEGK010025630.1_pt1 | contig 12084 bp, 6 predicted proteins | sample 8958771 | NCBI WGS metagenome assembly JAEEGK01 (sample SAMN16246547, study PRJNA631951) | gut metagenome | biome: gut microbiome; feature: rumen; material: SC-attached | host: Bos | place: Iran: Karaj | collected 2018-10 | reverse complement strand
TTTTCGCGATCCTTGATGCTCATGGTCACCGAGCCGTCCATGCTTCTTGTTTCCATGCGCCTGAGCGAAACGGTCTGCCTGCTGAACACGCCGCCGGCGAGAGTGACACGGTCGAGCATGAGCTTGCGGTTTTCTGCCCATACGGTAGTTTCGCTTTCGTTCTCGCCGTCACCGAGAATGAACGTCACCTCGTAATTGCCTTGCGGGAGCGCCACCGAGAAAACCATGTCGCCCTTCGCCGTCAAGAAATCCGTGGTGAGGTCGTCGTCCCACAGGCGGTCTACTGAAGAAACCGTCCCGCTTTCGAAACCGTAGCCCTGCGAGTCGCTGTACTTGGTGTTGGCCTTGACCTGCGTGTAGCCCGCGGCAACCGGGCCCTCGCCAAAGTCAAACTTGTAGTTCTCGGCGGCTTCAGCCAAGGAGAATGCTGCCAGAAGCGCAGCGGCAGTTACCATTGTCGCGGATTTGACAAGGGTGTCGTAGCCCTTGATTTCAGTTTTGTAATCCATAAAACCATCCCTTTGAACACGCGTTTATGCTTGTACTACAAAATGTACTATAAAATTTTTAGAAATGCAAGAAAAATTTCAAAATTTTTTGTAAATTATTCTCTTGAAACCGCAAAATGCGCCAAAATGGCGATTTTCCCGTCAAGTTCTATGCGTAGGTAGTAGCGACCGGCTGAAAGTCGTGCGCCTCCTTGTAGGAGCGTTACGTTGTCGGCCGAAACCATGCGGGTCTCGTCAACAACAGTCTTGCCGAGTGCATTCATGATTTGTATGCGTGCCAAACCGCCTGCGGAACGGAAAGTGAGATCTCGGGGGTTGAAAACCATTTGGTTCTTTTGCATGGAGGCGGCGATGGCGGTGCCCGTTTCGGAATCCTGTGTGTCGCTAGAGTCCCTGATTACTTCGGCGACGGGACAACCGACTCGGTGTACGGCCTCGTTGGTAAAGGACACCATGTCAACATTGGGGCCTCCGTTATTTGTTGTGGAATAGAGGACCATGTCGAAATCCACGGCGTCGAGCCAAACGTCATCCACGTAGGCGGTGTCCCAGATATCCCAGCCACCGGTAGGCGGGAGCTTTATATCGTAGGTGACGGCATCGATCTTGATTTTCATGTCGCGGTTTTCGGTCCCGTCAAAAGCGTAGCGCACCATAACCCGTGCGTTGGTGGCTGACCTGTCGGAAGTGAGCTTGTACGTAGCTGTGCTGGAAATGTCGTTGGTAAGGTTGAAGAATCCCTTGCCTACGTAGCCCTCGTGATTCGTGTCGGTGGTGCCGTCTCCCTTGTCCGGGTTCGCCATATCGATGGGAGACGGCCAAGCCTTGATTCCCTTGAGGTTGGAACATTCTACGATGGCGGAACTGGATTGCGGAATTTCGGAACTGGAAGATGCAGGCACTACAGAGCTGGAACTTTCGTTTTCGGTAGTTGAACTTGCGACACAGGCGGCGCCGCCCTTGAACATGGCGGTGTAGGTCGTATTGTGGTTGGGCGTCTTGAAACCGTAGTAGAGCTTGTTGGACGAAATTTTCTTGCAGTTCTCGTCTGCCCAGTATTCAAAGGTCTCGCCGCTTGCGGGTGCCACCCGAAGGGTCATGGGGGAACCTCCCGGGAAACTCTGGTCCTGAGTGATTGCGCCCTTTGTCGCGATGTTCGCCTTTACGGTCACCTTGTAGCGGGGGCGTAACGCCGAAACGAGCTTTGTGAGTTCTGCCTTCGATTCGGGCGAAAGGAAGGTGTCGCTTACGCCCCTTTCCAGTTCTTCTGCGATCATGGTGCCGTGGCCCATGGAACCCATTTCCTGGAAGTGCGTATTCCCGTCGTTACTGCCGTTGGGGTAGTTGGGGTAAAGTCCCGCGTCCAGTTGCATATAAAGGAATTTCTTTACATACGAATCCATCATACCCTTGTATGTATTGTTGTAGGTGTTGTAGGATTTCATGTTCAAGTCTACGAAGGGAATCTTGTAATCCTTCGCAAGCTTTAGCATCATGCCGCGGGAATCGTAGTTGTTGCTTCCGGTAGAAAATACGTTGCGCGACCCGCTCATGGTGACGGTAGAAACCAGCACCGGGGTTGCCCCGCGCTTTTGCGCCGTTGTGATGTACTGCTTCATGTAATACGGGAAGGAATCCTGGGGCACGTAGCGTTCCGGCTTGTTTGCGGTGCGGTCGTTATGCCCGAACTGCACGAATACGAAATCCCCTTTCTGGATGTTGGGCTCGAGGCTTTTTAGACGCCCGTCAACGATGAAACTCTTGGAACTGCGCCCGCCAATAGCCACGTTGTTTACCTTCACGCGGGAAGCGTCAAAGAAGTTGTTCAGTACCTGACCCCAGCCTTTTTGCGGGTATGCGGAGTCCTTGTAGTTGCAGACCGTAGAATCGCCGATGACATGGATGGTGAAAGATGTGGTGTCGCTCACGGCAAGGCTTGTAAACAGGCCGGCCACGATGGCGTATTTGAAAAAGTTCTTCATGCTGGCTCCTTATTTTACGTTGGCCCAGGTGGTGCTAAATTTGTGTTTCCCGTTGCGGACGATGATGCGGTAGATGCCGCTTGCCTGGACGATGTCGGACAGGTCTATGTTGTCGCTGCCGGAGAGCTTGCGGGCGACCAGACGGCCCGACATGTCGAAAACATCTATCCTTGTGTTTTCGTTTTTCGCAACAGAAAGAATGTTGCCTTTCAGGGACGTTGTTTCAACTTCGGGGACGATTCGTTCCACGCCGTCAACGCTGAATCCAAAAGCATCTATGTTCGGCCCTCCGTTTTCGGTCATGGAAATGAACTTGAGGATTCCTTCGCCGTTGATGAGGTCCAGATCCACGTAGGCGGTATCCCAGGTGTCCCAATCTGCCGTGGGCTTGAACTTCACGATATAATCGTGGTCGAGGTACACGTTCAGCGAGCGCTCTTCGGTGCCGGCAAAGGAATAGCGGATTCCCATAGTCACGTAGCCTGCAGAGGGAAACTTCATCTTGTATTCGGCGGTAGAATTCAGCGCGTTTTCGAAATTGAAGAAACCGTTGCCTGTATAGCCTTCGTGGTTTGCCTCGGTGGCGCCGTTTCCCGTATCGGGATTGGCGGCGTCGATAAAGTTCTTGATGTCTAGGCTTATATGCTTTTCTTCTTCTTGGACGGAGTCTTTCGCGGTAGTGTCTACGGAGTATGCTACGTCGGAAAGTTTTTTCGGAGTCCCTGTCGGGAATGCTGTGAGCGCCTTGCCGTCACCGGTGTATTTTTCTGCGGTGCCGCCTTCGTAAACAGCGGTGTATTGCGTGCTGGCGGAACCCATGACGAAGGTGTATATCTTGTCTGATTTTACCGAGGCGTTCGCGTTCCCGCTCACTTTTTTGCCGTTGCCGTCATACCAGCCAAGAAATTTCTTGCCGGATTTTGGGGTAGTCTTGAGCGTCACCGTCATGCCCTTGGGATAATAGGAGCTGATAGTCGTCGCCTGGTCGGAACCTGCGGGGCTGACTTTCACGTCTACCTTGTACATGGGCGCCAAGTAGTCGGCGAGTTTTTTCACCTGAGCGTCCGGGTGTACGCGCAACTGTTCGGTAATGATGCGCCCGAAAGCGATGGCTCCGTTCTGCTGGAAATGAAGGTTGTCGTTGTTCCCGTTCGCGTAGTTACTGTATTCGCCTTTGTCGAGCACCACGTTCAGGTAATGGTGGGCGTAGAACTGGCCTACGGAAAGCAGGTAGTTGCGGCTCAGTGTGTCCATGTCGATGATGGGCGTGTTGAGCGTTTTCGAAAGTTCGCGTGCGATAATCGGGTAGTTGTGGTAGGATTCGTAAATTGAATCCTGCTTTGTTCCGCGGAAATCGCTGCGGCGTACCGGATTCACTATGATGGGGTGGGCTCCCTTGGCCTTCGCCTCGTTGATCATCTTGGTCATGTAGGTGCGGTAACCGGCTTCGGAGCTGTAGTTGCGGTCGTTGATTCCGAACTTGATGAATACGTAGTCGCCCTTCTGGAGGGCATTCTTGACCGGGGTCCATTTCCCGCCGTTGTAATAAGTTTCTGCGGCGGTACCGCCTGCACCGTAGTTTTTGACGGTCGCGAGCCCGGAATCGAAGAAGTATCCGAAATTCTGGCCGATGCCCTGTTTGGGGTAATAGCCTGCGTTCCAGTCCTGCATGGTGGAATCCCCACACATGTAGATGGTTACTTTCGCCCATACGGCTGCCGGGGCCATGACCATGGAAATTGCCACGAGGCCTTGCCAAATCTTTGAATAAAATCTGTTCATTTTAAACCAATCCCTTTTTGTAAAATCCGTTAACGGTAAAAAGCCGTCTAACGCCCTTCCGAGAAAGGGCGCTAGACGGGGAGTTTATGGGGGTTCTATTTCTTAAAGATTCCCTTGGAAACGTACTTGCCGTCGATTTTTACGCGCACGAGGTAACTCCCCTTCGGGAGCGGTTCCTGCGAGAGGTCCACGGCGCTCTCGCCCGCGGCGACAAACTTCGCGATGGTCCCCACGATGCGGCCACCCATGTTGTAAATCTCGATTTCGGCATATCCGCCACGGGCAAAATTCTGCACGCCTGTCGCGAGGGCGGTCGTTCCTTCCGCAGGGGCGAGCGTCACACCCGGCACCCCGAAGTAGAAGCCGTCCACGTTCGGGCCGCCGTTCTCCGTGGTGGAGGAGAGCTTGAGCGTATTCTCTCCCTTCACGATGTTTACGGGAACCTGGACTTCTTGCCAGGTGGTCCAGCTGCCGGTAGAAGGCAGGCTTACGCTGACCGGTTCGCCACCGTTTACGGACAGGTTCATGTCGCGGGCATCGTTCCCGCCGTTTGCAAACACGATGGAAACGGTCGTCTTCGCGTCTTCCTTCGCGGTCACTTTCCAGGTGGCAAAACTCGTCGCATCGTTGTCGAAGTTGTAGTAGCCCTTCTCTTTCCAGCCTTCGTTCGTGTCTTCGAAGGTGCCTTTACCTTCTGCCGGGGCGGATGCATCCACGAACGATTCCTTCGTCATGTCGTGCTTGATTTCGGGAACGACGGGGTCGACAATCACCGGGTCCGTAATCACCGGGTCAATGACCACGGGGGCGGCACCTTCACCTGCGAGATAAATGGAAGGCTGCTTCAGGTTCTTTACCGCGTCGGGCAGGTAGTAGCCCAGGTGCGGCGGCTGGTTGTAGGCCACGTTCTGCCAGGCAATGCTCACGCGGTAATGCGGGTCGTGCATCAGGGTGTACACGCGGTAATCCGTCGTGACCGGAGTGCCGAAAATCGTAATCATGGAGGCATCGCTGCCCGAACGCAGGATAAGTTCTTCGCGCCAGTCGCCGAACAAATCGGCTACGAGGCTCGGGTTCTTCTTTGTTCCGTTGTTCGTAGTGGACTTGTTCACGTTGCCGTAGGTGAAGTAGCGGTTCGCCTTCTTGTCCTTTGTACTCCACTTGTCTATTGCGCCGTCAAGCAGTTCGTCTTGCAGGTCGCCGTCAAAATAGATGCGGAAGTTCACCGAGGGCTTGCTGCCCGAAATCTTCTGGCCCTTCACGTTCTTCACGCCGTCGCCCGCGCTGCTCCACATCTCGAATCCGCGGTGGTCCGCGTCGATGTCTGCGGCAAGGCCTCGACCGTTGTCGACACCCGGGTTCGGCTGCTTGGTGCCCCAGATGATCTTGCCGTCGGGGCCGCGGAAGTCGTCGGTGTAGGCGGCAGACTTTTCTTCGTGAACATCCCACGATTCAAGGCCCGGGCGGTCGGGGTCCATGTCAGAAAGGTGGAGCGCGTCGCCGTGGCCGAGCCCCGTGCGGTAAAGGAGCGTGCCGTCGGACTTGAGCGCCGCGGAACCGAACACGATTTCGTCTTTGCCATCACCGTTGATGTCGCCCACGGAAACGTTGTGGTTGCCTTCGCCAAAGATGCCCTGGCCCCTCGTTTCGGACTTGTGGTACCAGCGTTGCTTGAGCTGCTTGCCGTCGAAGTCGTAGGCGACCGCGTAGGCGTAGGTGTAGTAGCCGCGCATCATCACGAGGCTCGGGTGTACACCGTCGAGGTAGGCGATGGCCGCGAGCATGCGTTCGCTGCGGTTGCCGTAGGTGTCGCCCCAGTTCTTGGTGACATTACGGCCCGGCACGTAGTCGATGGTCGTGATGGCTGCACCCGTCTTGCCGTTGAACACGGTCAGGAACTCGTTCCCGCTCATGATGGTGCCGGTCTTTGTACGGTAATCCTTGCTCTTGTCGCCGATGGCCTTGCCCGTGCCGTCGATGGTGCCGTCGCTAGTTTTCATGGCAACTTCGGCGATGCCGTCGCCGTCCAGGTCGTAGACCATGAACTGCGTGTAATGGGCGCCCGCGCGGATGTTCTTGCCCAGGTCGATGCGCCACAGCTTTTTGCCGTTCATCTTGTAGCCGTCAATATACACGTTGCCCGTGTAGCCGCTCTGCGAGTTGTCCTTCTGGTTGCTCGGGTCCCACTTTACGACAAGCTCGAGTTCACCGTCGCCGTCCAGGTCGCCCACGCTCATGTCGTTCGAGGTGTAGCTGCAGCTGGAACCGTCGGGCATCTTGAGGTCGCCCGGGCGGTCGAGCTTGAGGGTCGCATACGGGATGTTCTTGCCGTCGGAACTGGCCGACTTGTCGAACACGAACGAGAGCCCGGCTTGCGCGCCTTCCTTGCCGTCCACGACTGCGGCGACCGTATACTTGGAGGTCGCCTTGCCCGAAGCGTCGAGGTAGTTTGTCGCGCCGTTCCCTGCGATGGTCGCAATCTTTGTCCCGTCACGGTAAAGATTGAACTCGGTATTCGGGGCGTCGCTCCCGAGCAGGCGCCAGCTGACCAGCATGCCCTTCCCGACGTTAGAAGCCACGAGACCGCGGCTCAGGTTTTCCATTTGCCGGGGCGCCGCGAATGCTTGGGCGGCCACCCCGAGAGATAGCGCCGCGCAGAGCGCAAGCGCCTTTTTCCTATTTCCACACACCATATTTTCCTCCCTAGAAGGGGTTGCGGTACAAATCGTACCGAAAATTAATATAATCCAAATTTTTATTAAAAGTCTACATTTTTTCAATATTTTACCTTAGTTTACAAAGTTTATTGACTATTTGTTGTTATAAAATGTCTACATTTATAGAGAAATTGCCGAAAAATGTTCCGTTTTCGCCATTTTTTGCGCCTGTTTCGAATGTCAACACCCCGAGGCGGGGCTTGAACGCGTCCCGTACCGGGAAAATTTTTAACTTTTACTATACCATGTACTACGTTTTTATGTATATTTAATATCATGAATACCTTCGTAAACATTTTCGAGTTTACCAAGTTCCGCAAGTTCCTGGCCGAATACCAGGAGCGCCGTCAGGCGGCGGAGCCTTCGTTTTCGCGTACCGAGTTCTGCAACTTGCTGGGGCTCCCCAATACCCGCAGCTATTTCAACGACGTGGTGCAGGGCAAGCGCGTGACCGACAACATGCGCGAACGCTTTATCAACGTTATCGGGCTCAAGGGAAACGAGGCAAAGTATTTCGAGGCGATGGTCGATTTTGACCAGGGGAAGACTGCCCAGGTGCGCGAGGCGGCTTTTGATGCCATGATGCGCCTGAACAAGAACCCGCAGGCGATTGTGGACCCGGACAGTTACGAGTTCTTTGGCAACTGGTACAACAGCACGGTCTACGCGATTCTCGAGGTGATGGATGTGGGCGACGACGTGTCGGAACTTGCGGCGAAGATTTTCCCGCCCGTATCCGAGAAGCGCCTGAAGGCCAGCCTTGAGCTTATGAAAAAGATGTCGCTCGTGCGCAAGGACGAACGCGGGTTCTGGAAACCGACGAAGGATAGTCTTGCCACGGTGCAGCAGAGCAAGAGCCAGATGGTGCTCCAGTTCCAGAAGCAGTGCCTGGAACTCTCGAAACAGGCGCTGGAATCCGAAGGGAGCGAATCCCGCGACATGACCACGTTCACGTTCGCGGTGTCGAAATCCGCGCAGGCGAAGGTCGAGAAGGCTGCTGAAAAATTCAAGGCGCAGGTGCGCCAGATCGTGATGGCCGATAACGAGACGCCGACCGTCGTGGAGCATGTGAACCTGCACGTGTTCAGCAATATCCGCGAAAACAATAAACCGTCCGGTGCGGGCGAGGCGTAGGGAGGGAGGTGTTTATGGGATGCTTTAGGAATATCTTTGATGCGGGGCGACTCGCGTTCGCTTTTGTCGCAGTGTGCGTGCTCGCCTTCTTTGCGGGCTGCAGCAATACGTCTTCTACGGATTCCGCGGGGATTTTGATTGAGACGAATACCGGTAACAAGGGGCTTGCGCGGATTCTTGTTTCTGCCGAAAATCTGGATGTTGTCGCGGGCGATACTGTCGTGGTGTTCAAGGCTAGCGCCGATACCGTAGGCGATACTTTGTATGTAGATACGGTGGACTACAGGCACGTGGCGACCTCGATTGAGTGCGCGTCGGGCGTGATGTCGCTCGATAGCCTGCCCGTGGGCGATTACGAATCCGTTTCGGTGCACCCTCTGGAAGGTAACGTGCGTACGGTGGCTGTTTCCTGGAACGTCGAGGAAAATTCCACGAATATCGACCGCGCGCTGGATGCGGAATTCAAGGGCGCTGTCGCGCTCGTGCTTCCCGAGGGTTTTGTGGATTTGGCCTCGTTGGATGAAGTGTTTGAGGACATGCCTTTCGCGGTCCGGCTCCCGGATGTGAAGAATCCCTGCCTGCTGGATGCTGACGGCAACATGGTGCGTCTCAGCCGCGCTGAACTTGCGGACGCCCCTACGGCAAAGACTTCTGATTCCGCTGTTTATTGGGGCGTGCTGCCGCGGGTAGCCTTCGACGAGAATGGCGCGATTTCCCTTGACATCGTGGAATCGTGCCAGTCCAGCGACCGGATTGACTTGGCTCTGGCCCGCTATGTGGAGCATTTTGATTCGACAGTGCCGTCCGAAGCGGCGCTCGCTACCGGCAACGAGCTTGCGTCTGTGCTCGGGAATTCCCGCTGGACGGATTCTACCGACAACTGGTTCTACATTCCCGATTTTAGGCCCTTCTCCGAAGACGGCTACTACATGGGACTTTCCATCTGGTTCAATATCGATTCCATGCAGGTGGGCGAGTACGCGCAAATTATTTCTGCCAAGAAAGACAGTACGGGTTTTGCACTGCAGAAGCGCGGTGCTACGGGTGCGGTGAACCTCAGGCTCGATACCAGGACGGGGGCGTATAACGCCCTGTTCGGCCGCGCAAACGGGGTGCTCGACGGTAAGTGGCATAACTACTCGTTCAAGATTCATGGCGATAGCGTGACCACGTTCATTGACGGAACGCTGCTGGAATCTAGGCAGTTCGATTCGGGCGAAGGCTTTGCAGCTGCATTCAACCCCACAATCGGTTATGGCGGTATCCGCGGTGGTGTCGATGAGGTATTCTTCTTCGATGGTACGCAGTCCAACAACTGGATGCGGCTCTTCTACGCCCTGCAATATGCGGTTATAAGGGAATAAACGGGCGTTTAAGGCGCCTTTCGTGGCGCATCTTGCAAATTGTGGACTTTTTTTAAGCAAAATGTTGTTAAAATCTCATCATATTATTCTAAAATATTGTAAAACTATTGACTTTTAATTGCGAAAAGTGTAGATTTTTTATATATTCTCTGGAAAGGTGTGTGGTATGGGTGTATTGGAAACATTCAGGGCGGCGTGTGTCGCCTTATCTCTCGCGGCTGTTGCCGCATTTGCGGCCTCGGTCGCCGTTCACGATCCTTCCGTCATTGTGGTCTACAGGGACGCGGGAGGGAATTCGTATCCTGAAAACGATGCGGCCAAGTCGCGGACGAAGTATTATTACATATTCGGGACCATGAACGGGGCGGCATATTCCCGCGATATGCTGGACTGGACCCCGTTTACGCCGCAGCTTTCGAGGGGCGGCACGGTGTATGTCGCTGGTAACGAGGCCAGGGACGATTACTACAGCGTGTTCAAGGCGGAAGCCGACTATGCGGAACATACGAATTCCGCGACCGCCAAGGGGAACTTGTGGGCGCCCGATATCGTGTGGAACAAGAAGCTGAAAAAATGGTGCTTGTACTTTTCGATGGCGGGCGAGGACTGGAAAAGTTCCATTGTGCTCCTGACATCCGACAAGATCGAGGGGCCGTACGAGTACAAGGGTGCGGTCGTCTACGGCGGGATGGACAAGCAGACGGCGGGTTCTGCCGCCAATGCCGACTACGCGAAGGTGACGGGTTCTTTGACAATCGACGAGCGTTACTATATCGCGAACAACGGTGTCACTAATTTGGGCAAGTGGGATGGCGGCTATGGTTCCAGCTGCATCGACCCGAACGTGTTCTACGACGAGGACGGAAACCTGTGGCTCCGTTTTTGGCCAGCGCACGTCTGCCATCGGTGTCACGACAAACGCGAACCTGAACTTCTCGGATCCGGCAAAGGGTTGGACGGACCAGGGCGAGGTGACGCGCACCACGAACAGCAACAACTACAACGCGATTGATGCCGATGTGGTGGTGACTCCCGATGGCCAGTACTGGATGACGTACGGCTCGTGGAATGCGGGTGGTATCCGCTTGATCAAGCTGGACCCCAAGACGGGCAAGCAGGCGAGCGACGACAAGAAGAACTACCAGATTGCGACGCGCGGCGGTACGGGTATCGAAGGCCCGAGCCTCATCGAGCACGGCGGGCAGTATTTCTTGTTCACGGCCTGGGACGTATGTTGCAAACAAGGTAACGAAATCGAACAGACCACCTACAAGACGGCCATGGGCCGCGCCGACAAGGTGAACGGAACCTACAAGGACCGCAGCGGCAAGGAACTCAACAAGGGCGGCGGAACCATCCTGATGCAGCGTTACAGCCGTTACGTGGGCCCGGGCGGCGGCGAAGCCTTCAAGGACCTGAACCGCATCCGCTTTGTGCATCATTACTACGACCTGACCGGCGACAAGTACAACCACATCCACATTCGCGACCTGGTGTTTACCGACGACAACTGGCCCGAAATGGGGCAGCCCTTCCTCGGGCGCTACCTGAGTGCCGAGGCGGAACACGGCATTATGACACGCGGTGCGACGGATGACCTGACCTTCAATTACACGAAGGAAGCCTCGAACGGCGAATACGTGGGCTACATCAATACGAAGGGTTCCAAGATTCGCTTGCCGATGAACATTATGCAGGCGGGCGACTACATTATGCGTTACCGCTACGCGAACGGCGGCGATAATGATGCTACGCATAAAGTAACGGTGAATGGAAAGGCGCAGACGGTGAAGCTCCCGAAGACGGGCGCCTGGGGCAGTTTCCCCGAAAAGTCCGTGGCGATGGTGCCTGCAAAGCTCAAGCGCGGCGGCAACTTTATCGAGGTGGAACCCGACCAGAATTTTGCGGAACTTGACCGCATCGACTTCTTGCGCGTGATTCGCGATACCATTCCGGGCAACGGCTTCGATAACGGCATCAAGGTGCGCCTCACGAACGATGACAAGCTTGCCGTCAAGAACGGCGGTTACGCCATCTTCGAAAACGTGGTGACGGATTCGATTAAGAGTACTGATGTGAAAATTCAGTTGCAGCAGTGCAGCGGCGGGACGCTCAGCATCCGCGAGGGTTCTGCCTCGGGTACGGAACTTTCCAAGTGCACGGTTCCTTCGAGCTGCGCAAACGGCGCCTGGACCGAAGTGAACTGCTCTGCCACCAAGAAGCTTTCGGGCGTCAAGGACTTCTACCTCACGGGTAGCGGCATGAGCGGCGAAGTGCTGGTGGGCAACATCCGCTTCGGAAAAATTGCTGAACCGCCTGCCTCGAGCTCCAGCGTGAATCCGCCGGCATTTAGTTCTAGCGCGGCTCCAGAAGAATCGAGCTCCAGCGTGACTCCGCCGGAAAGTTCCAGCAGCGGAACGACTGCGATTGCGCAGGCGAAATCTTTGAAAGCCAATTACAAAATGACGACGAATGCTGCTGGCTATACCTTCCATTTTGATCGTCCCGGTAATTACGAAATCATCGTGATGAACCCGCTGGGTCAGCTGATGGCTCGAAAGACGGTGCGCATGGAATCTGAAGTGTCGCTGCAGGG
>JAEEGK010025628.1_pt1 | contig 12085 bp, 8 predicted proteins | sample 8958771 | NCBI WGS metagenome assembly JAEEGK01 (sample SAMN16246547, study PRJNA631951) | gut metagenome | biome: gut microbiome; feature: rumen; material: SC-attached | host: Bos | place: Iran: Karaj | collected 2018-10 | reverse complement strand
GGGCCATATTTGTCCAGAGCCTCGAAGGGATCGACCGCGTTGCCGAGCCGCTTGGACATCTTGTTGCCGTTGCGGTCCAGCACCAGGCCGTTGGAAATCACTCTCTTGAAAGCGGGAGTGCCGCTTATCATAGTGTGGATGGCGTGGAGGGTATAGAACCATCCGCGGGTCTGGTCCACGCCCTCGGCGATGAAGTCGGCGGTCGCCCCGAAAGCGGGGCTGCCGAGATTGCGCAGGCCTTCCTGAGCATAAGGCATAGCGCCGGAGTCAAACCAGACATCGATCAGGTCGCTTTCGCGGACCATCTTGCGGCCGCTCGGCGAGACGAGGTAGATCTCGTCCATATAGGGGCGGTGAAGGTCTATCCTGTCGTAGTTCTCCCGGGACATATCCTTAGGGTCGAAGCCCTTGTCCTTCAAGGGGTTGGAGGCCATTATCCCGGCCGCTACAGCCTTTTCGATCTCGGCGTAAAGCTCGGCGGCGGAACCGATGCATTTTTCCTCACGGCCGTCCTCGCTGCGCCAGATAGGGAGCGGAGTGCCCCAGTAGCGGCTGCGGCTCAGGTTCCAGTCCTGGATATTCTCCAGCCACTGGCCAAAGCGTCCGGTACCGGTGGAGGCGGGCTTCCAGGTAATCTGCTGGTTCAGGGCCACCATCTGGTCCTTGACGGCCGATGCCTTGATGAACCAGGAATCCAGCGGATAATACAGCACGGGCAGGTCTGTGCGCCAGCTGTGGGGATAGCTGTGCACATGCTTCTGCACCTTGAAGGCACGACCGTCGGCCTTCATCATGACGCAGAGATCGATGTCCAGCGTACCTTCCTCGTCTTCCTTTTCGAAATATTTCTTGTAACCGGCCTTGACATAACGGCCCGAATAGTCTTTGTAGGAAGCATCCACGGTGGCGGCGAAGGCCGGATCCATGTCTTCCAGGCGCATGAAACGGCCCTGGCGGTCCACCTGGGCCTGGGGATTCCCGTCCTTGTCCACGGGCATGATGGCGCCGATGCCGGCCGCCGCAGCCACGCGCTTGTCGTCGGCACCGAAGGTGGGCGCGATGTGCACGATGCCGGTACCGTCGGAGGTGGTGACATAATCGCCGGGGATGACCCGGAACGCGTCTGCATCCGGACGGAACCAGGGAATGAGCTGGTGATAGCGGATGCCCACCAGGTCCTTCCCCTTGAAGCAGCCGTCCAGCAGTTTGTAGGGAACCAGTTTGTCCCCCTTGGTGTACGACTCCAGGGGCAGGTTTTCGCCCTTGGGATTGAACCAGGCGCCCACCAGGTCACGGGCCAGCACGTACACGGCCGGCTCCCCGGTGTAGGGGTTGAAGGACAGCACGCGCACATAGTCAATCTCCGGACCCACGCACAGCGCCGTATTGGACGGCAGGGTCCAGGGGGTGGTGGTCCAGGCCAGGAAATAGGCGGGGAAAGGCTCCGTGCCGAACAGGGGCTGGGAAAGGCCGTCCTTGATGATCTCGAACTGCACGGTGGCCGTGGTGTCGCTCACGTCCTTGTAGCAACCGGGCTGGTTCAGTTCGTGGGAACTGAGGCCGGTACCGTCGGTGGGAGAATACGGCTGGATGGTGTAGCCCTTGTAGAGCAGGCCCTTGTCGTAGATCTTGCGGAGCAGGTACCACAGCGTCTCGATGTAGCGGTTGTCGTAGGTGATGTACGGGTCTTTCATGTCCACCCAGTACCCCACGCGCTCCGTCATGGATTCCCATTCGCGGGTATATTTCATCACTTCCTTCCGGCAGGTGGCGTTGTAGTCGGCCACGCTCACCTTGGTGCCGATATCGGCCTTGGTGATGCCCAGCTTCTTTTCCACGCCCAGTTCCACAGGCAGGCCGTGGGTGTCCCAGCCGGCCCTGCGGCGCACCTGGAAACCGCTTTGCGTCTTGTACCGGCAGATGGCATCCTTGATGGAACGGGCCATCACGTGGTGGATGCCCGGCATGCCGTTGGCGGAAGGAGGACCTTCGAAGAAAATGAACTCGGGCGCGCCCTCGCGAAGCTGAAGCGACTTCTCAAATGCATGGAGCAATTTCCAGCGGGAAAGCACGGCATTCCCGACGGCGGTCAAGTCCAGTCCATTATATTCTTTGAATGTCATATTTTTTGTCTAATTTTGCATGCTATTTAAGGGTGCAAAGATAATCATTTTAACTGGTATTAGCAATATGAATCCGTTGGACGTTGTTCTTGTGCTGTTGTTTATCCCCGGAATGATCCGCGGGTTCTCCAAAGGTTTCCTGGAACAGGCCATCACGCTGGCCGGTATCTTCGTAGCCATCTGGGTGGCCCTGCATTTCACCTACTGGCTGTATGGCATCCTGGCCCAGCATCTTCCCAAGGTGCCCGACCATGTCCTCCACATCCTTTCCTCCGTCATCCTCATCGTGGCGGTGCTGGGCATCTTTGCCCTCATTTCCAGTCTGCTCACCCACGTGGTGGAAGTGGCCGCCCTGGGCTGGCTCAACCGCCTGCTGGGCCTCGTCCTCTCGCTGGGCGTATCGGCCCTCAGCATCGGCCTGCTGGTGCTCATCTTCGACACCCTCAACGAGCGCTTTTCCCTGGTGAACAGCCCCTGGCTCCGGGAATCCGTCCTCTACCCCTTGTTCCGCGACGGAGCGAATGCCGTATTTCCCATGCTGAAGGATATCTTCAGCCACGCGGCGGAGACCACCACCTCCGCCATCACAACCATTTAAGCTATGGCCCGTATCCTCTTACTGGAAACTTCCACCGCCTCCCTCACCGTCGCCCTGGCCGAGGACGGGGTGGTCACGGCCCGGCGCATCTGCCGGGAGCCGCGCATGCAAGCCTCTCTCACCGCCCCGCTGGTGAAGGAGGTGCTGGACGAGAAAAACCTGGGCGTACGCGACTGTGACGCCATTTGCGTGAGCAAAGGACCCGGTTCCTACACGGGCCTCCGCGTGGGCGTTTCCACCGCCAAGGGCCTGGCCTTCGGGGCCGGCATCCCCCTCCTGTCCATGGGCACCCTGGACATCCTGGTGGCCGGCGCCCGCGGCTTCGAAGGCCGCATCATCCCCATGATTGACGCCCGGCGCATGGAAGTGTACACGGCCGTCTTCTCGGCCGACGGGAAGCAGCTAAGCCCCGTAGAAGCCAAAGTCATTGACGAACAGTCGTTTGCCGATGAGCTGGCGGCCGGACCGGTCCTGTTTGTCGGCGACGGCGCCCTCAAATGCCAGGCTGTCATCCATTCCCCCAACGCCCACTTCCGGGAAGCCTGGCCCGAAGCCGCCGACATGGCCGCTGCCGCCGAAGCCGCCTACCAGGAAAAAAGGTTCGAAGACCTGGCGTACTTCGAACCTTACTATCTGAAAGATTTCATCGCGACGGTGTCGCGCAAGAACCTATTCTAAATCCAGGAATTTCACAAATTCCGCAATGTCCAGGTTGTAACCGCGGGGACCGGCGAGCTGCGTGCCGTCGGCATCCAGGATCACGTAATTGGGCTGGGCATTCACGCCGAAACGGGTTTGGGCGATATGGGAATTCACCCGTCCCACGTCTTTGAGCACCTTTCCGGACTCGGTGGTAACCCACTCGCTTTCCGGCAGTTTCACCTTGTCGTCCATATACAGGGCCACCAGCACATACTGTTCGCGGAGGCGCTGAAGCACCGCCGGATCACTCCAGACGCGCGCTTCCATCTCCCGGCAGTTCACGCAGCCGTGACCGGTGATGTCCACAAACACTTTCTTACCCTCGGCGGCGGCAGCGGCCAGGCCGTCTTCCAGCTTGTCATAGGCCTTCAGGCCATGCGGCATGTCCAGCAGATGACCCGTCGCAGCAGAGACCGGCCCGGGGCCGGCCGTGACGGGAGCCGTCACCCCCGTTCCCAAGACAAAGTCCTGCGTCTCCATGGGCGGCAGATAGCCGCTCAGGGCCTTGAGGGGAGCCCCCCACATACCCGGCAGCATATACACCACAAAGGCAAAGTCTATGATCACCAGGGCCAGCCGGCCCACGCTCAGGTACTCCAGCGGGGAGTCGTGCTTGAAGCGGATTTTGCCCAGCAGATACAGGCCCAGCAGGGTAAAGCACACAATCCAGATGGCCAGATACACTTCCCGGTCCAGCAGGTGCCAGTGGTAGGTCTGGTCGGCCACGGAGAGGAATTTGAGGCCCAGGGCCACCTCGATGAAGCCCAGCACCACCTTGACGCTGTTGAGCCAGCCGCCGCTCTTGGGGAGCTTCTTGAGCATGGAAGGGAAGAACGCCAGCAGGGCGAAAGGCAGGGCGAAGGCCACGCTGAAAGCCAGCATGGTAACCATGGGGGTCCAGAACTCGCCCTGGGTGCTCTTGATGAGGACCGTTCCCACGATGGGACCGGTGCAGCTGAAACTCACCAGCACCAGCGTCAGCGCCAGGAAGAACACGCCCAGGAGGCCCTGCTTGCTGCTGCCTTCATCGGCCTTGGTGGTCCAGGAGGCGGGCAGGACCATCTCGAAGGCACCGAAGAAGGAGGCGGCAAAGACCATGAAAATCACAAAGAAGAGGATATTCGGGAGCCAGTGCGTAGCCAGCCAGTTGAAGATGTCCGCCGTCACGGCCGATCCGCCCAGGGCCCAGGTGAGGCCGATGATCACGCAGATGGGGATGGTATAGAGCAGGACGATGAAAAGGCCGTACATGAACGCGCGGAAGCGTCCCTTGGCCGGACTGCCGCTCTGCTTGATAAAAAAGGACACCGTCATGGGTACCATGGGGAACACGCAAGGCGTCAGGAGCATGAGGAAGCCCCACAGGACCGCCTCCAGGATGAGCCCCCAGAGCCCTTTCCCGGCCGATTTACCGGCGTCGCCGGATTCCCCCGAAGCCACCGCGGCCGCAGGCGCTTCGGCCGTACGTTTCACCGGCACGGAAAACGCGTACTCTTCCGGCAGGTTGCACTGGTCCCCGCAGCAGGCGCCCCAGGTAACCGTGCCCTGCACGGTGCGGTCGGCACTTCCTGTCAGCATCAGGTTCTGCCGGAGCACATAGGTGCCCATCACCACGGTCTCGCCCTTATAATCCGTAGGGGTGAATTCCTCCACGGGATTCCCGGACACTTGGACGCCCTCCCCTTCCGTTACGGTGAGTTCGGTGCCCACGTAAGGGTCTGCCATGGGATGCACATAATAATCCGGAGCCACACGCCCCGTGAGTACCAATTGGTACTGATCCTTCGCGACGGGATTCACCGCCGCCTTCCATAATACAGAAGGCGCTGCCTGAAGCAAAGCAACAGACAGCAGCGCCGTAAAGAGTTGACTGATCATAAGGATCTGATTCAGAGTTTCTTTTTGAGATAATTGCGGATATCGGCAGCATGGCGGACACCGGCATCGGCATCAATGGTGCCATCTACGATGAACCACGCCATGGGAAGGCTGGTGACGCCATAGGCAGGCACGCAGGGAGCCATGACGCCCCGGATGTCGCAGACGTTCACCCAGGGGAGTTTCTGGTTGCGCACGGCCGTGGCCCACTGGTACTTGTCCTCGTCCAGGGCAACGGCGTAAATCTCGAAGCCCTTGTCGTGGAACTCCTCATAGAGCGGAATCAGGGCATCCAGATTGAACATTTTTTGCTCGGCGGTGGACGACCAGAAGTACACCATGGTCACTTTGCCCAGGTGCTCGCTCAGCTTGACGGAGGTCCCTTCCATGCCCGGCAGGTCCAGGTCCACATAGCCAATCTCCTGCGCATCCTTCAGCTTGTCATTCAGCCGCATGGCCTGCATGCGCCGGTCGGCTTCCTTCTCCAGGGCCTTCACGTAGCGGGAATCCGGATAGACGGTTTTGAGCGAATCGCACACCTGCTGCATGAGGATCCCGTCCGTGGGCTGGCCAAAGACCGGCAGACCGTCGTTGAGCTGCTGGAAAAACACCGGCACCACCGTGAGGGAATGGGCGTTGGACAGGACGTAGCTCACGCGGTCGCGGTAATAGGCCACGTAGCGGCGCGAGAGGGCGGCGTCCGGATATTCCTGACGCGCGAGAAAGCGGGACATGTCCCGGATGCAGGCATTGTAGGCGTTCTCCACCTTCTGGAGCTTGAGGGATTCTTCCGAGCCCACCACCCGGTAGGCGCCCAGCGTGTCGGTGAACACCTGCACATAGTCTCCTTTCTGCAGGAGCAGGGAGGCAATCTGCCGGTCCCCGTAGAACAGGTAGATGAATTCCGGTTTTCCCTTGGCAATGTTAAGGCCATAGGAGAAAGCGCCGGAAGCGTCGGTGGTGAGCGTGTCCAGGTCGCGGAAACGATTCACCTCCAGGAGTTTGACAACGATTTTCTGCTGCGGGGCCTGGGCCACTTCACCCAGAATCCGCGTATTCTTCCCGCAAGAGGCCAGCACCAGCAGGGCCAGCAGCAGGGCCGGGACAAAGCGCTTACAGTTTTTCATACTCGGCAAAGATGGCATCGGCAATGGCTTTCATGCGCTCCGGCTGCAACTGCAGCTTGGCCTTGCGGAAATCCAGGTCTCCTTCCGTCTGCAGGGGCACCAGGTGGATGTGCGTATGGGGCACTTCCATGCCCAGGACGGCCACGCCCACCCGCTTGCAGGGCACGGCGGCCTGGAGGGCCAGGGCCACCTTGCGGGCAAAGGCCCAGAGACCTTCGTAGGTCTTCTCATCCAGATGGAAGAGATAGTCATCTTCCACGTGCCTGGGAATCACCAGGGTATGGCCTTCGGCCAGGGGGGCGATATCCAGGAAGGCATAGAAGTCTTCGCTCTCGGCACATTTATACGAGGGGATTTCCCCGGCGGCTATCTTGGTAAAAATGGTGGCCATGGCTTAGAGGGTAATTTCCAGGATTTCAAATTTCATGACACCGTTGGGAACCTTGGCATCCACCACATCTCCCTTTCCGTGCCCCATCAGGGCCTTGGCGATGGGCGTCGTGGCGGCGAGCAGGCCCTTGCTGAAGTCGGCCTCGCTTTCGGGAACCACCTGGAAATTCATCACCATCTTGTTGGAGAGGTTCTTCACCTTGACCTTCGAGAGGAGCTGGACGGCATCGGCCGATAATTTGCTCTCGTCGATGACGCGGGCGTTGGCCACCTTCTCCTTGAGGCGGGCGATTTTCACTTCCAACAGGCCCTGCGCATCGCGTGCAGCGTCATACTCTGCATTTTCAGAGAGGTCACCCTTTTCCCGGGCTTCCGCGATGGCTGCGGAAATCACCGGCCGCTGGGCCAGCGCATCGGCGAGTTCTTTCTTGAGTTTGTCAAGACCCGCCTGAGTCATCATTTCAATTGCCATATCTGTTTGTTTAATTGTCAAAAAAACGAGCCGACGGCCATTTCAGACCGTCGAGCTTTAGGTATCTTTGCAAAGATAAGAAATATTTTTCGAAACACAAAGATGTACTTCGATATGGCTTAGCGGGATTCGAAATCCCGGAGGGCTTTGAGGGCCTTGGGGCAAAGGATGAGGATGGTGATGACGGTGCCCCAGGCCATGAGGCCCACGCCGATGTCGCCCAGCATCCACACCAGGTCGGCCTCCCGGACAGCGCCGAATACGATGGCGGCCAGCAACACCAGCTGCTGGATCCGGATGCACCGCTGCTCCCAGCGGGCGCTGCGTCCATGGAACAGATACATGATGCTGGACTCGGCATAGAAATAATAGGCCATGATGGTGCTGAACACAAAGAACACCAGGGCAATGGACACGAACTGGCTGCCGAAGCCCGCGAACACCGTATCCACCGCACGCTGCGTAAAGCCGGCGTAATTGTTCCCCAGCGCCGGGACGTTCTCCACCAGCATATTCCCGGAAGCGTCCAGGATGTTGTACGTGCCCGAAGTCAGGATCATCAGGGCCGTGGCCGTGCACACCAGCAGGGTATCGACATAGACGGAAAAAGCTTGCGCCAGGCCTTGCTGCGCAGGATGCGGGACATCGGCCGCGGCCGATGCGATGGCGCCGGTCCCCTGTCCGGCCTCATTGGAGAAAATGCCCCGCTTCACGCCCATGGCAATGGTGGATCCGATGATGCCGCCGCAGACCGGATTGATGCCGAAGGCCCCCTTGACAATGGAAACCAGCACCGCAGGCACATCCTGGATATGGAAGGCAATCACCACCAGGGAGAGGAGGATATAGCCCAGCGCCATGAACGGAGTCACCACGGACGCTACCTTGGCCACACGCTTCACGCCGCCGATAATGACCAGACCCATCAGCAGGGCCAGGCCCACGCCGGAAGCCAGCGGTGGCACCGGGAAGGCATTCTGCAGGGCCATGGCGGCCCCGTTGGCCTGCACGGTGGCCAGAAATACGCCGCAGCTGATAATCGTGATGATGGCGAAAACCACCCCCAGCCAACGCTTTCCGAACCCCTGGTCAATAAAACTGAACGGTCCGCCACGGTAACCCGTCCGGTGCGGAAACTTGTAAATCTGCGCCAGGGTAGATTCCACAAAAGCCGTAGATGCGCCGAAAAAGGCCACTACCCACATCCAGAAAACAGCGCCGGGGCCACCGAAGGCAATGGCCGTGGCCACCCCTACGATATTGCCGGTCCCCACCCGGCCCGAGAGGGCAATGCAGAATGCCTCGAAGGAAGAAATGCCTTTCCCCTCCCCTTGTTTCTTGCTGAAAAGGGAACGCACCATGAGCCCCAGCCGCCGCACCTGCACCAGGCGGGTACGCACAGAAAAATACAGGCCCGCGACCAGCAGCAGCACCACCAGGCCGGGATTCCAGACAATATCATTGAGGGCAGAAACGATCTTTTCCATAGGCACGCGGGCGGATTACATTTGACGGACCACCAGACAGTCGGCCTGCAGCTGTGCCTTCAGGGCTTCCAGCGAAGGGAATTTGCGTTCATCGCGGATGCGTCGAAGGAAACGGACCTGCATGGGCAGGCCGTAGATATCCTGGTCAAAGTCCAGGATGTGCGTCTCGATGGTGCGGGTGGTGCCCCCCACCGTGGGCCGCGTGCCGATATTGCACATGCCTTTGTACTGTTCCCCCAGCACCTCCACCTCCACGGCATACACTCCGTTGCAGGGCACCAGCTTCAGCGGTTCATAGAGTTGCATGTTGGCCGTAGGGAAGCCGATGGTGCGGCCCAGGCGGTTCCCCGCCACCACTACGCCATACAGCCCGTAGCCATATCCCAGCATGGCATGGGCCCTTTCCACCTCCCCCGCTTCCAGCGCCTTGCGGATGCGGGTAGAAGAGATACATTCATCGCTTTGCCCAGAAAGACAAGGGACCGCATCAACGACTATGATTTGAGGCGGGACAGATGTGTTGTTCTCCAACCCATGGCCACCCTCGGCCGTGTAAGAGGGAGGGACCCACGGCTTGCCGTGGGAGGGGTCGGCGCAGCCGACGGTTGGAGAACAACACATCTGTCCTGCCGTCAAGCGGTCCGACCCGATGCGGTTGTCATACCCCATGACCACCAGGGAGGCACCGAAGCGCTCCTGCAACAGCCGCAGGTATTCATCGGCCTTCATCGCGGCGAACGCGCGGGTGAAGGGCAGCACCTCCACGCGGTCTATGCCGGCAGCCGCCAGCAGCGCCTTCTTCTCTTCCAGCGAAGTGAGCAGGCGGAAATCCCGCGCATCCTGCTGGAGAACCGCCCTGGGATGCGGCCAAAAGGTAACAACGATGGCCTCCTCTCCCCTTTCCCGGGCAGAGGAGACCACCGTCTCAAGCACCTGGCGGTGTCCCAGATGGACCCCGTCAAAAAAACCTGTAGTTACTACAGCCACTTGACGCATTCAAAGCTCTGGCGGTGCGGCAGGAGCGGATTCTTGGCGAACACGCGGGCACCCACCTGATAGGCACCGGTCTTCTCCGGCAGCACATTCACACTGTACTTGGCCACACCGTCCTTGAACTCATCCACCTGGCACTCCTGCACATCCACGATATGCAGCTTTCCGTGGACATCGGCCTGGGCGAAAACCGCCTCCAGACCCACCTCTTCCGGGGTAAGGGCACCCAGCTGAAGCTCAATCTCGGCATGGTAAGGCGTGGCCAGGGAAAGGTCATAGGTGGTAGCCGACTGGCTGCGGGAAATGAGCCGTACGTTCTCCCACTCGCGGCGCACGTGCGCCTTCCAGGCCGCCAGTTCGCGGGCCTTGGCAAAGTCCTTGGCCTTCATCTGTTTGGCTTCCTGGCTCTGGGGCTCGTAGTACTGGTTGATGTAGTCGGTGAGCATGCGGTTGGTGGTGAAGTTGCAGGCCACCTGCGCAATGGTATTCTTGATGTACCCGATCCACTCGGAGCTGCGTCCGGTGTTGCGGTCCACGTTGTAGTAGGCGGGGGCGATGTCGTTCTCCAGGATCTGGTAGATGGTCGCGGCATCCAGCTCGTTCTGGAAGTTGTTGTCCTCATAGGCCTGCTCGATGGGCAGGGCCCAGCCGGCGCCTTCCTTGTAGCCTTCCACCCACCAGCCGTCCAGCACGGAGAAGTGCATGGTGCCGTTCATGGCCGCCTTTTCTCCGGACGTACCGGAAGCTTCCTGGGGACGGGTGGGATTGTTCATCCACACATCCACGCCCTGCACCATCCGCTTGGCCAGCGTGATGTCATAACCGGGAATGAAGACAATCTTGCCGATGAAACGGGGATCCTTGGAGATGTCCACGATCTGCTTGATGAGGTCCTGTCCCGCCTTGTCGGCCGGATGGGCCTTGCCGGCAAAGAGGAACTGCACGGGCTGGGCCGGATTGTTCACAATCTTGTCCAGGCGGTCCAGGTCGCGGAACAGCAGCGTGGCGCGCTTGTACGTGGCGAAACGGCGGGCAAAGCCGATGGTGAGCACGTCGTCCCGCAGGGTCTCCTGGATGGTCACAATCTGGGACGGGCTGTAATGATTGGACACCGTCTTGTCCATCAGACGCTCCCGCAGGAAGGCGATCAGCTTCACCTTCAGTTCCTTCTTCACGGCCCAAACCTCCTTGTCGGGCACCCCGTAGATGCCTTCGAAGCAGGATTTGTCATAATGGTGCGTGGCGAAGTCGGGGCCGAAGACCCGGGCGTGGATGGGCTTCCACTCCGGGGCGCACCAGGTGGGATAGTGGACACCGTTGGTCACATAGCTCACGAAGAGTTCCTCCGGCAGGTAGCCGGGATACATATGGGAGAAAATATCCTGGGACACCTTGCCGTGCAGCATGGAAACGCCGTTCACATTCTGCGAGATATTGGCGGCCAGGTTGCTCATGGAGAACTTCTCGCCCGGATTGAGCGGATTGTCCTTACCCAGGCTCATCAGGGTCTCCCAGTCCACCTTCAGGCGTTCCGGATAGTGGCCGATATACTGGCGGAGCATGCCTTCCTCGAACGCGTCATGACCGGCGGGAACCGGCGTATGGGTGGTGAACAGCGAGCTGGCACGCACCACTTCCAGGGCCTCGGAGAAGTCCAGGTTGTCCTGCTCGATGTACTCGCGCAGGCGCTCCAGGCCGATAAAGGCGGCATGGCCTTCGTTGCAGTGATAGACCTGGGGATCCAGCCCCAGCTTGCGCAGGGCCCGGATGCCGCCCACACCCAGCAGGAGTTCCTGCTTGAGGCGGTTTTCCCAGTTGCCGCCATAGAGGTGATAGGTCACCTCGCGGTCTTCGGGGGTATTGGCTTCGTAGTCGGTATCCATCAGATACAGGTCCGTCCGGCCCACTTCCACCTTCCACAGGCGGGCGGTGAGGTTGCGGCCCGGGAAAGCCACGGAAACCGTGACCCAGTTGCCCTCGGCATCCATCACCGGCACGGCCGGGATCTTGGTGAAGTCCTGGGCGTCATAGCCGGCCACCTGGTATCCCTGGGCGCTGAGCACCTGGTTGAAGTACCCGTAGCGGTACAGCAGGCCCACGGCCACCAGGTTGGTGTTCATGTCGGAGGTTTCCTTGAGGTAGTCACCGGCCAGGATACCCAGACCGCCGGAATAAATCTTCAGCGACGTGTCCAGGCCATACTCCATGCAGAAATAGGCGATGGAGGGGTCTTTGCGCTGGGCCTTGGCAGCCATATAGGTATCGAACTCGTCCAGCACCTGTTTCATGCGGGCCAGGAAGTCCTGATCTTCCGA
>JAEEGK010025627.1_pt1 | contig 12085 bp, 9 predicted proteins | sample 8958771 | NCBI WGS metagenome assembly JAEEGK01 (sample SAMN16246547, study PRJNA631951) | gut metagenome | biome: gut microbiome; feature: rumen; material: SC-attached | host: Bos | place: Iran: Karaj | collected 2018-10 | reverse complement strand
AATATTTGAAGTTTCTCTAGTATCATTAAATTGTGAAGTACTAATATTATTAATATTTGAATTTTTATTTTGTTTAATATTTTTTCCTTTATTCCCAAAATGATCATTTGAATGACTTAATTTTGATGAATGATGGATTACATTAGAATAAGTTTGATAATTTGTTTTAGTATTATTATTTATATTTTGATTTAATTTATGTTTTGGAGATACACTTTGATTTTTTGTATATTTAGCAGATTTAGTTAATTTTTGATAATTATTTGTATTTTGGCTTTTATATGGTGAAAATTCAATTTTTGATTGTTCAATTATTTGGTTTAAATCTTCTAATTTTCTATTATGAACTTCTTTTAATTGTTTAAAAATTTCCTTTGCTTGATCATAAAAATTAATATTTGAATTGTCTAAATCTTTAATTTCATTTATCATTTCTTGATTTATTTTATATAAATTATCCATTCCTTGAATTGTTTGATTATTTCTATCTTTTAATATTTTTGATAAATTATGATTAGAAATTGTTCCTAAAATTTTATTTATTTCATTTATATTTGATTTGCATTTTACTAATTCATTTATAAAAAATTGAGTATTTTCTGCTAAAGAGCGTATTATATCTCTAAATGATTTCATATAATTTTTGATTGAACCTGATAAAGAATTTATTAATGTTACAAATTGTTCTTCTCTTTCATATCCTAATTTTTGTATTTTAAATAATTCATTTGCTATATTAAAATCTTCCATTTATTTTAATTTAAAATTTAATTTTATTTTTTCTTGAAATATAATATTATATAGTATATTTAATTTTATATGAGAAATAATTCAATAAATGAAAGTATAAAATTTTCAAAAAAGGATAAACAAATGTATTCAAATTTAAGTAAAGTTATGAATAATAAAAATATAATAACTGAATTTTATTCAAATTTATGTAATTCATTAACAATAGGAAATTTAAATAAAACAAATAATATAAGTTTTAATTTTATTCCTATAATTTCAAATGTTGAAAATGATTTAAATTTTGAAGAAAATATTCAATATTCACAAATGATTTCAGATATAATTGATTCAAACATAAATGGAAATATTAATAATAAAAATAATAATAATTTAGAAGAAATTTATAATTTATATTTGTCTAATTTAAATGATAAATTAAATAATTCTCATATTTATAAAAAAAAACAAATCAAAAGTGATAGATTTAATTCTAAGATAAGTAATGAATTAAACTCTTTTAATATAGATAATTTTAATGATATTCCTTCAAAATCTGAAAATCCAAATTATGAATATAATATAACTTCAATGTCAACTACTATTAATGGTAGAAATGATAATGATAAAATTATAAATAATAATCCTTCTAAAGGTGTTAAAACAATAAAAATTGGAAATAAAAATAATTTTACATTAAAAGGTTCACGTTCTAATTCATTGAAAAAAGAAAGAGATAATCAAAATTTAAATAATAATTTAAATATAGATTCAAGAAATAATGAAAAAATGTATTCAAAAAATATAAATGAAAATAACTATAATGCAAATATTATGAATCATGAAAAATATTATTCTAATAATATCAATAATAATCATAATATATGCTTAATAAAGAAAGAAAATCATTCATCTTTTAATATTAATGATAATAATATTCAAAATGTCAAAAATAAAGGTAATATTTCTTCATTTAATATCTATAATAATACTAATTTAAATATTATAAATAAAGATAATCATTCTTTAATTAATGATAATGATAATAATTTAAAAAATAAAGTCAATATTTCTTCACTTAATTTTAATGATGATAATTATTTTAATGATAATAATAATATTCAAATTAATGATATTAATAAAAATCAAAATAATAGTATTAATAATAATAATATCATAAATGTTAATAATAAAAAAATAAAAATTAATAAAGAAAATCGGTCTTCATATAATATTAATAATAATAATAATATAAATATAAGTAAAGAAAATCGTACTTCATATAATATTAATAATAATAATAATATAAATAAAGAAAATCGTACTTCATATAATATTAATAATAATAATATAAATGTAATAAAAAAAGATAATTATTCTACAAATAATAATATTAAAAATATTAAAACAAAAATTACAAATAAAGGAAAAGTAAATATTCCAAAGCAATATCAAAGAAAATGCATATCTCCAAATCCAAATAATAATATGAAAAAAGATAGAAATTCATTTAATATAAAAAATAATATTAATAAAAAAAAAAGTTTTGAAAATAATCCTTTTGAAGTTTTTATAGGTAAAAGAGCTAATTCTCCACAAACTATATTGAATATAAATGATATTGAAAATGAAGATTTAATTAATTATTATGGATTACCAAAAAATTTTAAAAAAATAGAAAAAAATAATAATAATAATTATAATATTAATATTAATAATAATAATACTAATATTAATAATAATAAAATTGAAAATGGTTCATATTTAAAAATATTTAATTTAAAAAAAGAAAATGAAGGAAAAAAATCAATCAATGAAAATAATATAGAAAAGAAGACAATTGATAAAGACAAATCAAATTCCAAAACTAAAGCAAATAATAAGGAATTAATTAAAAATGAATTAAATGACTTTAAAGATAATAATAATATAAAAGATAATAATGATATTCAAATTAAAAAAAATTGTATTAAAAGTGATAGATATAATAATATTGAAATAAATAAAAATAATATTAAAGAAAGTAATAATTTAAATAAAAATAAAAAATTAAAACAAGAAATAAATGAAGGATTTAATCTCGAATCTTTAATATCAGAAAATAATTCAATTAAAAAAAAAATGATTGAATCAAAAAATTCAAAAAAAAGTAAATCAAAAACAAAAAAAAAGAAGATGAAATTTACTTTAGATTTATCAGACGAAGGAAATATAACTGAAGAAGATATAGATAATGAAAAGATACAATTTAAAACAGAACAGCCAATAGAAAATATAATTAAAAAACCAATAATAAATAGTCTATCATCATTAGAAGATATTCATATTTCAAATAATAATTTTCAAAATAATTTAAATCAAGGAACTTTTTATAATAATAATATAAATAATAATAAATATGATATAAATACTTATCATAATTATAATAATGATATTGAAGGAAATATGAAAGCTGATATTATGACTTTAAGTAGTCATAATAATTCTTTAAAAAGTCAAAATAGTAATTATTTAATTAATGGAAGTTTTAGTCATTATTTAATGCCTGACAAAAATGAACAAGATATTAATGAATATGATGATATTCAAAATTCTGAAAACTTTTTTTCTAGTTTTAATAATGAACAAAGTAATAATTCTTTTAGTACATCAAAATTTAATAATGAATTAAATAATGAAACAATTATATCTAAGCCTTATAAAAAAAGTTCACATGGAAGTTATAATATAAATAAAATTCATGAAAATAATAAAAATGTTGAAGTAAATCAAAATATTGATAAATTAAATAAATTAAAATCTTTAAAAGTTATGCAAAATAAATCTCAAAATAATAGATTTAGTGAAAATATAAATAAAAATATAAATAATCCATTTGAATCATATATATTAAATGAAATTGATGATGAACAAATAAATAAACAAACTTTTAATTTTAAAAAAAATGAAAATATAAATCAATTAATGAAATCAATAGAAAAGAAAAATTCAGAAGATATTTTTGATAATTTACAATCTGAGGAAAATATTTTTCCATTATCTACATTTCAAAATAATAATAATATTTTTTCAAAAGAAATTAAAAATAATCAATTAAATAATAATCAATTGTTTTCAATAGAGTCTTATAAAATTGATTCTTCTAATATAAGTAATAATAATAATTTAAATAATAATAAAGAAAAAAGAAAGAAGTCAAAAAAAGATTTTAAAATAAATTCCCAAATTGACGAAAATGATTTTAGTGATGTTGATTTTTTAGATTAATATAATTTAAATAATACCATAAAATAATCCTGAGAAAAAAAAAACATCTTTAAAAAATAACATAGAAAAAAGTGAAAATATAAATCAAAAAAAAATAAAAAATTAAATAAAATATATAAAATTACTTAATCTAAATAAAATGATATAAAAATTAAAAAAAAAAATTAATATATAAACAAACAAAAAAAAACTCAAAAAAAAAATGGACTATAAATATAGTTACAGTGAAATATTATCATTAATAACTCAATGTAAAAAAGAAGGATTAATAACAGATGAAGAGAGAAAAACAATGAAAGAATGTATAATAACAAAAGAGCCAGATTTAAGAGTTGATTTAGAAGAATATGCAAAAGATCATGATTTAAGGAAATTAGTAGAAACATTAAAAGTAATGTCAGGAATAACTGATATGTCTTCTCCTGCAGATTCAGGTTTAATGGATTTAAAAAGAAGACATCAACATAAGAAAAAAAAACAAAAAAAAGTTGAAAAAAAAGAAGAAGAAGAAAATGATATTGTTTTAGATGATTGTGATATTGGTGCTTCTCCTACTCTTAATTTTGATAAGAGAATTCCTAAAGATTTGGATTAAATATTAATTTTGTTTTATGTGTATATTTTTATTTTTAATTTTTATCATATTTTATTAATTCATTGATAATTTTTTTTTTCTTTTTGATTTTTTTATTAAAATGCTTTTTTTTAATTTATTTTTTTATTTTTTTTATAATTCAAAAAATAAAATTAATAAAAAATTAATCAAAGGTGTTTTTTTTGTTATATAAAATGATTATTATTAGATAATATTCTTTTTTTAGATGATTTATTTTTTTTTAATTAATTGAATTATGTCTAATGATGAAGATACACAACTAAAAAAAGATCAACAATCATATGATAGTATTACATCAAAAGATAATATTTCTAATACAAATGATAATAATATATCTCAAAATATAAAATTAAGTTCTGAAGAAGAAAATAATACAAATTCAATTTTAAAAGATGTAATTTATAATAGATTTATTCAATTTAAAGATTGGATATCTAAAAAAATTTTGCAGTTAAGTCAGAAAATTACAATTGAATCTTCTTATAAAACTTTTTTAATTTTTTTAATTGCTGGAATTATTCTCATTATTATGAGTTTATTTAATTTACCTTTTATATTATTGAAACCAGTTCAATTTTTATTTTTATTTAATTTAGGAAATATTTTAATTTTTATTAGTTTATTATTTTACTATGGAAGTACACAATATTTTCAAACCTTAATTGAAAAAAGAACTATAATGATTTTATATGTATTATCACTTATTTTTGGTACTATATTTTCAATAAAACAAAAATATTTTTTTTCTTTATTTTTTTCAATTGGCCAAATGATTATTGCAACAATGTTTTTCTTAACATTTATTCCTGGAGGACAAAATGGAATTGACTTTATTAAGAGTTTAATTGGCATCCCATTTCATCAAATAATAATTTATATTAAAAATATATTTATTAAAAATTAAAATAAAGAAAAATAAAATATAAAGTATTATTATGTTAATAAAAAAAAGAGATTTAATTAATTAAATATGAAATAAGTTTAAAAAATCAAAAAAAATAATTTACAAATAGATAAATAAATAATTTTTTTTTAAAATAAATAACCTAAAAAAAATAAAAAATAAATTATATAAATATAAATAAAAAAACCAACCATAAAACATCAAAAAAAAAAAATGTCATTAAATGATTTTATCTTTAAAGAAGTTTTAGGAAAAGGTTCATTTGGATCAGTTCACAAAGTTCAAAGAAAATCAGACAAACAAATATATGCATTAAAACAAATAAAAATATCTCAACTAAAAGAAAAAGACAAAAAAAATTCATTAAACGAAATTCGAATTCTAGCATCTTTATCTCATAAAAACATAATAGGTTACAAAGAATCATTTTTTGATGAAAATTCAAAAACATTAAATATAATAATGGAATATGCAGACGATGGTGACATATCAATAAAGATTAAAAACAATATAAAAAAATCATTATTATTTTCAGAAAAGACAATATGGAATTGGATAATTCAATTATTAGAAGGAATAAATTATTTACATGAAAATGGAATAATGCATAGAGATTTAAAATCAGCTAATTTATTCTTATTAAAAAATGGTATTTTAAAAATTGGTGATTTAAATGTATCAATCATATCAAAAAATGGTCTTGCTTATACTCAAACTGGAACTCCTTATTATGCTCCTCCTGAAATATGGAAAGATCATCCTTATAATTTTAAATGTGATATTTGGAGTGCTGGATGTATTATATATGAAATTTGTGCTTTACGTCCTCCTTTTAGAGGTACTAATTTTAAAGAATTATTTAATAATATTATTAAAGGGATTTATAATCCTATTAATAAAATGTATTCTGATGATTTAAGAAATTTATTAAAAATGATGATTGTTGTTAATCCTGATAAAAGATATGATATTAAAATGATTTTAAATAGTGATATTATTAAAAAAAAAATGAAAGAAATGAATTTTTGTGAAGATGATTTATGTGAAAATAATAAAGCTTTGTTAATGGGGACTATTAAAATTCCTAGAAATATGATGGAGATTAATAATAATTTACCTAAAAGATATTTGGAAAAACAAAGAAGAGAAGAAGAAATGATGAAAAATGATGAGTTTGAAACTGCGAAACATACTTTTTATCAAACACTTATGAAAAATATAAAAGAAAATAATGAAAATGAAAATCAAAAAATTATAAATCTGAATAATAATGATAATAAAAATATTAATGATGATATTAATATTGATAATAATATTCAAAATAAAAACAATACTCCTATTAATTATAATCAGAATAATAAAAATTATCCTATTATAAATAATAATAATAATAATTATCATTATAACATTTATAATGATTTAAATAAAAAAGAAGATGATATTTTTACACAATATTATAATAAAATAAAACATAATATAGAAGAGAATAAAAATAAAAAATATAATATTTTACTTGATAATAATATTAAAAATGATATTGAATATAAAAATAATTTTGATAAAAATATTGATAATAATCCAATAAGTCAAATAGAGAAAAATAATGAGAAAATGAAAAATGAAAATAATATATATTTAAATATTAAACAACAGGAAAAAAATTTATATCCTGTAAATAAACTTCCATATAATAATTTATTCAATTATAGACCACAATCAGAGGCATCAAGAATAAATAAAATAAGAAATAATAATTATAATTATTTTCATTATCAAAATAATGATAATAACAATAATGATAATAATAATAATAAAGTTTTAGTTAATAGAAATTATATGAATGAATATATTCAAAAAGAAAGAGAATTAAATGAAAAAAAAAGAGAATTAAAAGAAATGAATAAAAATTTAAAATTATTAGAAATAAATACAAAGAAACTTGAAAATAATAATTTATTTAGAAGACCCCCTTCTGCTAATTATAATTATTTTAATAAACAACAAAATTTACCACTTTTTCAATATAAAAAAAATGATAATTATAAAAATAGAAAAATTACATATGGTAAAATAGAATATCAAAAAAAAGGAAATGAAATTCAATATAATAATATTCCAATTCAATTAAAATATTTTAACTATAATAATAATTATAATTATAATAAATATAATTTTAATAATAATAACAATAATAATAATAATCAGAATACTCCTAAATATAATTATAATTATCTTAATAATAATTATAAACCAAAATATTCAATTGAGAATATTAATTTTAATAATAATAATAATAATATTGGAAATAAAAATTCAAGAGCAGGTCCAAGAGTATTTTTATGGAATGAATTAAAGTAAAAAATATTATAGTCATTAAACTAAATATAAAAAACTATATAGAAAAATAAAAAATATAAATATTAAATGTATTAAAATAGACTTTTAAAGTTTCAAAAAATAAAAAATAAATAATTAAATTAAATGTAATACCATATTAAATTATTCCACACTAAATAAAAATTAAATATTTTATTAAATTTATTTTAAAACAATTAAATTCTCACTTTGAATAGTAGATAAAAAGTTACTAGAAAATTCCAAAAATTCCATAATCCCTCCATTTAATTTATGTAAATCAATTAAATACTCGTCTTTTTCTTTAGGATCAACAGTATTAAAAATTTGAATTAAAACATTTAAAGCATTAGGATTTTCTTTTTCACTTTCATTTCTTTTTTTTCTACATTTAATTTTATAAGAACTTGAAATAATTTTCCATTCATAACCATTTTTTTCTAAACATTTTAATATTTCATGAGCTAAAAAATAAGGATCTTTTTTACAAATAATTCCAACTCTCCAAAGTTCATCTCCTTTTTTTTTCACTTGATGAATATCTTGAATATTATCTTGAGTTATATTTTCCATATTTTTCTGCTGAAATTTTTCCTTTAATTTTTGAAGAACATTTTCTGTTTTTTCAGTTAATTGAATTCTCTTAAAGAAATTTACATCATCTATTTAGTTATTAAATTATAATGTTTATTTATAATTTTTTAATTATTATTAAAATTATATTCTTACTTTTTAATGTTGTTGTTCTTTCTTTTGTTAACTTTTCATTTTTTTTTGTTTCTAAAAATTCATAAATAACACAAAATTCTTTTTTTTCTCTATTTATAATAGCTTGTTTAATTTGTTCATCATTATAATCTTCAAAATTAATTTTTTCCAATTTTTTCATTTCCTCAATAATTTCCAAATCAACATGGTTTCTACTTCCATAAATAAATTTATAATTATCAATAATTTGATATAAACTTAACTTATTATTAAACCATTTATGTTGTTTAATTTCAGGTATACTGATCCTATTAATAGGTTCTTTTTGTAACATTCTAAAAATTAAATCTTTAGCAGGTTCACTTAAAATTTGTGGAATAATATATTTACATTCTCTAATTTTTTGATATAATTTAGGAATTTGTTTTTCATCAAAAGGAAGAGATCCAGTTAATAATGTATATAATATAACTCCACAAGACCAAATATCAATAGAAGCACCATTATAAAATTTACCATTAATTAATTCAGGAGCAGCATAATTTGGTGAACCACATGAAGAATATAGAAATATACCATCTCTCATTATATTACTTAAACCAAAATCTGCTATTTTAACATTATTATTTTCATCTAATAATATATTTTCTGGTTTTAAATCTCTATGTGATACTTGATGAGTATGTAAATATTCTACTCCAAATATTATTTGTTGGAATAAACGCCTTGCTTCGTTTTCATTTAACTATATTATTATATTAAAATTCTTTTTTTATTTTACTTTTCCACGACATATCATATCAAATAATTCACCTCCTGATGCATATTCCATTATTAATATTATTTCTGAAGATGTTTCTATTACTTCATATAATCTTATTATATTTGGATGACGGAAATATTTGTTTAAACGAATTTCTCTTTTTACTTTATCTTCTACTTCTTTGTCTTTTATTCCTGATTTTTGAAGAATTTTTGCTGCTACTTTTTGATTTATTATTTCTTGGACTCCAACTATAATTTTATATTTTATATGTTATATTTTAAAATTTACGTTTGACTTTAGCAAAGGAACCTTCTCCTAATGTTCTGAAAAAACGATAATTTCCAACTTTATTCGCTTTCATTATTTGATTTATTATTTTTATAAAATGTTATTTTTAAAATATTTATTATATTTTAATTAATTTAATGAAATAAAGAATGTAAATATAAGAAAAATAAGAAATTAAATAAAAGAGATATAATATATTAAAACAATTATTTTTTAAATATTTATTTTAGAAAATCTTTATTCTTATTTAGAAAAATAAACTCTTTGATAATATTGTCCATTAGAATCATTAAATAAATTTCTTTGTTCTTCACTATAAATTTTATAATCAACACTAATCCCCAATTTATTATTACCATCCAAAAGACTTTTAATTTTATCAAAGGATTTTTCAGTGAAATTATTTTGAATAAAATTAAAAGCAATTAAAGTACTATTTTTAACTCTATAATTTTTACCATCAATTTCTTTCATTTCATCTAAATGAGGGACTTCTAATTCAGGTTTTTTACTTGCTTTTAGTTTAATATTCTTATTTATTATATCTTGTCTTTCTTTTGCTAATTTTCCATATTCTTCAACTTCTTCTTGAGTCATTAAAAAAATACCATAATTTTCTTTTATTAAATCTAAACTTTCATCAGTTAAATGATTTCTTCCAAAATTAATATCTTCTAACTTATTATTTATTTCTATCATTTCACAAAATACTTTTATACATTCATTTGTTAAATTATTTCTAAATAAATTTAATATTTTAATATTATTATTTGGATTTTTTAACTCTTCAAATATTTTAATTGCCATTTCATCACCTATTAAATCTCCTCTTAAACACAAAGCTTCTAATTTACTTGGTTCTCTTGTTATAAAAGATAATATTAATTCTTGTGATTTTTTAATATCATTTAATATCTTTTCATCTACAATTGACTTTAAATCACTTATAGAATAATCCTTATCATCAATTACAATTTTATCATTCCATTCATAAATTATTGTATTAATAGAATTTTCTTTTGTAAATAAGCAATCAATCATAAATTCAAGATTAGTTAAATTAAATTTATTCGAAGAAAAACGAAGAGAAGTCACTTTAGAAGAAGGTAATAAATAATATAATATTTTTATTGTATTTATGTCAACTAAAACATTTTGAAAAGAAATAACTGTTGGAGTATTTCCTTGAGTTGCTTTTATTGCTGGATGAGCACCTATTCCTATTTGATCATAAAAATATAATCCATCTTCATAAAATTTTCCCTTTTTTTTATAATTTTGAAACATTTCTTCTGTTAAATCATATTTTTCACATATTTCATAACACCAAAATTTTTTGCTTTTTAGCATTTTAAAAAAAAATAATTTAATTAATATTATAATTTCAAACTAAAATTAATGAAAATAAAAATTAAAAAAAGGACATTTCGAATCTAAAATCGAAATTCCAATTAAAAAACTAAAAAAACCAAAATAAGTTTTAAATAAACCAAAATTAACAATATTATAATTAAGATAAATTCCCATTAACTAAAGAACAATAGTCTTCAACTTTTCTGGGAATTAACTAAGAGTTTCTTGAAAAAAAAAATAATTTTTCTCTCATTTTCTCCCTTTAAAATATGTCTAGCATATAGTTTTTTTGGAACATTTGTTTTGAAACAGTTTATTTTTGAATTTTTATTGATTACTTTTTTTTCATTCAAAAAAATAAAAATAATAAAATAAAAAAAAATGATAATCATAATGTCAAAAGAGTTAAAAAAAAAATAAATTCAATATAAAATTATTCATTTTTACCTTATCATTACGTCATCATTCCTGTTTCTTATTAATTATTGTTAATTGTAGGAAATAGATTAAATTATTATTTTAAATTAATATTAAAGAAGGATATTTAAATATTTTACACAAAAAAATAAAATGAGTGATTCAACTACATTCAAATCAATTACGACTCAATCTTCACATCCAAATATCGAAAACATAAATGACGAAAAATCATTAATTCAACAAATTAGTGAACCAGATGAAAAACCTTGTATTTTTCGGGAAGAATTTAGTTCAAGTAGCGAAGATGAAAATGAATCCCAAAATATTTATGATTCAGACTCAGAAGTTAAGTGAATTTATATAGCTTTCATCTTTAATGAAAAAGGAAAATTATTAATTTTGGAGTTTTTGTAATTTTGATCTTTTATTAATATATGTTTTAAATATATTTTTTTCACATTTATTCTTTTATTGATTTAAATATTAATAATATCTCTTTTCAAAAATTTAAGTATTATACTTTTCTTTTATCACTGTTTGTTAAAAGAAAGAATGAAAAAATCCTATTTTTTCCTCTATATTTCATGAATCAATTAAATTTTTTTTTTTAAATTAAAAGGAGTCCCATTTAAATAAAAAATAAATAACATTTTTAATATACAATTGAGATAAAAAATTA
>JAEEGK010025624.1_pt1 | contig 12086 bp, 11 predicted proteins | sample 8958771 | NCBI WGS metagenome assembly JAEEGK01 (sample SAMN16246547, study PRJNA631951) | gut metagenome | biome: gut microbiome; feature: rumen; material: SC-attached | host: Bos | place: Iran: Karaj | collected 2018-10 | reverse complement strand
GTCAATTTTGTTTTTTTTATTATCATAATGGAAAATCACATACTTATTTTTTAGTTATTGCTCATTTATATATCTTTTAAAAATGAGTCTCAAAGATGGTTTAAGGTTTGTTGAAAGAAAAAGAAAAAATATTGTTCCTACTCTAGAAATTAAAATACAATGAGTAAATTTTGATATTATATATGTATTGTTATAAAAATGATGAAATTCAACAGTTTCATGAAGAATTATATAAAGAAGAATAAATAAAAATAGTCAAATTTACATTTTAATTTTTCAGATCAAATTTTTATTTAATTTTTTTAAAAATTAGATTAAAAAAAAGTATAATATTTTAAAATTTAATTAAGTTTAATTAATTATATATTTTAATAAATAAATAATTAAAAAAAATATTTTAATATAATTAATAGAATTTATTTTAAAAAATAAATTTATATCACATTTCTATTTTAAAATATTTTTTACAAAAAAGAATTTTAAAACAATTTACAGCAACAAGTAACTTTTCTTTTATTAAAATTTTTATTTTCATAAATATAATCATCAAAACTACTATCTATATTATTTAAATATTTATAATTTTCAATAGATTCTACATGTATTAAAGTTTTAGGAATATCTAATTCGTCACAAAAAATTGCATGATGTCTTTTTTCTTTACCTTTTATAATAGTAACACCTCTTCCATCATATCTAATTGGTAATTGAATATCAGTTTTTGAACTAAGATTACTCTTATTAGATAATTTATTTTGAGGAAAATTCATAATTGGATTATGAATATTATAATGTATACTTTTTGATTGATATCTAATTATATTATTTTTTATATTTTTTCCATCAATCTCATTCATATATTTATTTATAAAAATATTATGTTTATAATATTTTAAAAAAATGAAAGTAATTTCTTTTAAAATTTAAATATAAACGTTATTTAAATATAATTTTTTATAATTAAAATGATACATTATATATTTTATATTATAAGTTATTATTTTGATTTTGTAAATTACTATAACCAATATTTTGATTATCAAAATTATCATCAAAAGGAACATTATTTTTATTTTTAGGAAATTTCATTTTTAATTTTTCATCATTTGTATCAATAAATTTATATCCAGCATTAATACTCAAATGAGCATCACTTAAATGAGTAGAAAAATTACTTTCCTTAATTTTATCTCCAACAAATTTAATAACTTGTTGAAAATCTCCAATAGGATAATAAACATAAGGACCAGCCCATTTAATATATAATTCATCAAACCAACTTCCAATTTTTAATCCATCAGGTTCAAATCTCGCATTCATATTTTTAATACCTCTATAATGAACATACCCAGAACTAGTAAGTCCTCTTCCTCCATCAACTTTAATAATTTGTCCAGTAATACATTTTGATTTAGAACTAGCTAAAAATGATATAACTTTAACAATATCATCAGGTTTAGCCATTCTACCCATTGGAATATTATATTCCATTTTTTTCTTAAGGTAATTAATTTCACTTTCAGAAGCATGAATTCTTCCTAAAGCATTTGAATCAATAGGACAAGAAGAAATAGCATTAACTCTAATATTATATAAAGATAATTCTCCAGCTAAATATCTAGTAAGAGCTTCTAAACCAGCTTTACTAACACCTTGACTAATCATTCCAGTACATGGTCTTGTACCATATAAACAACTTATATTAATTATTGAACCACCTTTATTAATAAATGGAGAAATATATTTTATAAATAAGTAAATTGAACGTAAATTTATATCAAGTGAATAATCAAAATCTTGAGGGAAAGTTTTTTCTATATCACCATCAAGAAGTACTCCATGACATGTTACTATTATATCTACTTTTAATAATGTTTCTACTATTGCTGTTTTAAAATCAAATATTCCTTGATCTTCTATTAAATCAAATGTCATTATTGTTGCATTTTTAAATCCATTTTCTTTACACATTGTTACCATTGAATTTTTATCTTGTCCTGCTAAAACTACATTTGCTCCACAATTTAAAAAATATAATGCTGCACTACGACCTACTCCTGATGATGCTCCTGTTATTACAATATTTTTTTGAAAGAATTCATTACCTGTTTGTGTTTCTTTTTGCATTTTTTATTTTTTTTAATTTTTTTAAATTTTTTTTTTTGAAAATTAAAAATATGTTTTTTTTAATAATTTTTTTATTGAATATTTTATATTTTTTTAAATAAAAGAAAATAAAAGTTATTTATTTTAAATAAAAAATTATTTGAGATTATTTGATACTTCATTATTAACTGCTTGAAGTAATTTTGATGTATTATCTATTATTTTATCACAAGCTAAACGAGCTTCGTTACATATTTTTGATTTTTCCCTGATTTTATTTTCAATTCGTGATACTTCTAATTTTTTCATATCATATCTTGATTTCATGTCTGTCATTTGTTTTTGTATTTCATTTAATTCTGATGTTTCTTTTGTCAGATTTAATCTTAAAGTATTTACACTTTGTTCAAGTTGTTCTATTTTTTGATTTAATTCTTCTAATAAATTCATTGACATTTTTATTTATTATTATTTATTTTATAATAAATTTGTTTTATTTATAATTATTTAACTAAAAGATAAATATTCATAAAATAAAAAATTAAACTATATTTAAAAGTTTTTACCAAACTTTTTTTGTTTAAATTGATGTTTATTTATTTTTTTAAATACATTTTCTTTTTTTTCATTTTCGTTAAAATCATCAAATAAATTAATTACTGCTGAAGGAATTTCATTATTTGGATTAATTGATATATTTGTTATACCTGTTGAATTTGTATTATTTAAACTATTTATTCTATTAACATTTTCACTTTTTATATCTTTATTCCTTCTATTTTTACCATTAATTAATATATTAATTTTCTCAATTTGTTTTTTATTAGGAACTGCACTTAAAGTTCTTTGTTTAATTATTATTTTAGAAATATTTTTTGAATTTTTCTTTTCAAATTGATTATTATTATTATTATTATTATTTTTATTATTATTATAACTATTTATACTAATATTATTAGGATTATTTGAAAATGTTATTGATTTTTTATGATATAAAATTTCACTTTTATTATTAAATTTACGTTTATTTTTTTGTAAATTGGTTTTCCTAATATCTTTTGTTATTTTAATTGGAGCTTCTTTTTTTCTTACCATATGCTTTAATGTTTTAATTGGAATAGTACATTTTTTAAATATTGAATCATTTGTTTTATTATTTATACTTTCATTTATTTTTTTATTTATATGTAGATTAGATTGTTCTATTCTATCAGATTGATTTTTATTATTAATTGAATTTGCTGTTTTTTCTTTTAATCTAAGAAGAGTTTGAATAAAATTTATATTTTCATTTTTTAATCTTTCATACATTTCTTTACTCATTCCATTATTAATTAAAATATTATTACATGAATTTTCTTCAATTTCTTTTTTGCTTATATTATTTTCTTTTATTGATTCATTCTTTAAATTATCAATTTTTAATTTATAATTATTTGATATGAAAGAAATTGATTGATTAGTAAGTTTCGAATTTGTTGGAGTGGATGAATTATTATTAATATAATTCAAACCTAACAATTTCATTTTTTTTAATTAAAAATAATAAGAAAATATTTTTATAAATAATAAACTTTAATTGAAATTTTTTATTTAATAAAAATTGAACATAAAAATAAAGAAGTACAAATAAATAAATATTCCAATAATAGTAAAAAAACCAAACCAATCCAAAATTCTTTTAATCAAAAATAATTTAAAAAATTATTTTATAATATTTAAACATGTTTTATCTTTTAAAAGAATTTTATTAAATAATTTATTATAAGAATTTAAAACTGTTAAAAAACTATATATTTATAAAAAAAAACCTGATTTTTCAAGAATTAGTTTCAAAAATAATTTTCCTTGAATTACTTTTCGTGGAAGAAGAACTTTCTTTTGTAATTTTAACTTCTTTATTGATTGTATTGTGTTTTATTTTTATTTCTTGAATTTCTTCATGCTCAATATAATCAGGAATTTTAGGTCTAATTAACTTTTCTCCAGTTAAATCTTTATATTTTTGAAGCAGTTTTTTTCTTTCATCCTTTATTTTAATTTTTTTAAGTTGTAAAATTAATATTTCTGATTCAATATTCTCTTTATTTATTGAACATCCCATTTATTATATTTTTATTTTTTTCTTTTATTTATCAAGAAAATATTCAATTAAGATTTTTTATAAATGAATTTTTCTGTATATTTAATTTTATTTATATAATTAATTTCTATTTTATTTATTTTCATTTATCATTTAATTTTTCAATATAAATTATTTATAAAATGTAATTTATAGATAAATTGGAAAAATTATTCAAATAATTTAAAACATTAGAAAAAACAATAACAAAAATTATAAAAGCATAATAAAAATCAATAATAATGTATTAAAATTAACACTAAAAGTACTTTAAAAATCAATAAATAAAAAATATAAAAAAGAAAGTAAAGACAATAATATTAATAATAATATAATTCAAAAGAATTGAATCTTACAAACAATTAAATGAAAAAAATATATAAATAAAAAAAAAATAAAAAAATTAAAAAGATAATTATGTTTTTCCTGTTAAGCAAAATTAAATTTTTTTTTAAACCATTTTATAATTTAATTTTATAATTTTAAATATAAAAATAATAAAATAATTAGGAAAAAATTTACTAAAATTATATTATTGCAAGCAATAATATAATGGATCTAGATGATTTATTAAATTATATTAATGATGAAAGTGATGATAAAAAGAAAAAAAAGAAAAAATCAAAGAAAAAGAATACACAAAATGAAGAATCACAAGATCAAAAAATATCAATTCAAGAAGAAACTAAAAAAGAAGAAACAAAAATTAATAATAATTCAGAAATAAACACTAAAAATCAACAAAGTCCAAAACATGATAAAAATCAATCCCACAAAAAAAAGCATAAAAAAGAATATATTCCAAAATATGCTAATACAGATTCAGAAAATAATTCAATAACAGAACAAACTCCAATAAGAGAAAATCCATATCGTGAAAAAATAAAAATCGAAAATGAAAATAAGGAAATTTCCACTTTATCATTTCAAGACAATTCTCATTTTCGTTTAATAGGAAATTGGGAAGAAAAAGAAACAAAACAAACAATACCAATAACAAAATCAATAGATGAACAATATTTCTCATTATCAGAATTTCCAGAAGGAATAATAATGGAATATCCATCAGAAAATATATGGAGAAGTAATTCAGAAGAAAAAAAAGAATTAGAAAAATATATATTATACACATTAGCATCAATGAGAAAAGCAGGAGAATGTCATAGACAAATAAGAAAATATGCACAAACAATAATAAAGCCAGGAATTAAATTAATTGATATGTGTAAAAAAATAGAAAATATGTTAAAATTTATAACAAATGCAAATTTAACAGAATGTGGTCAAGCATTTCCAACAGGATGTTCAATTAATAATGTAGCAGCACATTATACACCAAATTCAGGTGATGAAACAATATTAAATGAAAATGATGTTATGAAATTAGATTTTGGAACACAAATAAATGGTTATATTATAGATTGTGCATTTACAGTATCATTTAATCCAATATATGATAATTTATTAAAAGCAAGTAAAGAAGCAACAAATGAAGGAATTAAATTATCTGGAATTGATGCAAGATTATGTGAAATTGGTGGTTCAATTGAAGAAATTATTAAAAGTTATGAAATTGAATTAAATGGTAAAGTTCATAAAATAAAACCAATAAAAGATTTATGTGGTCATACATTAGGAAGATTTAAAGTACATGGTAATAAAAGTGTACCTTTATTTAAAGATGAAGAAAATAATATGAAAATGGAAGAAGGTGAATTATATGCTATTGAAACTTTTGCTAGTACTGGTAAAGGAAGATGTAAAGAATTAAAAGATTGGAGTCATTTTATGAAAGATCCATTTGCTTTTAATAATACAAAAATAAAAGCTTCTCAACCTAAAAATATGTTCAAATTTATTGATGAACATTTTAGTACTATGGCTTTTTGTCCTAGATGGTTAGAAGAAGGTGGTTTAACTAATGTTGATAAAAGTTTAAAATATTTATGTGATGCTGGTGTTGTTGAACCTTATCCTCCTCTTGCTGATATTGATGGATCTTTTACTTCACAGTTTGAACATACTTTTATGTTGAGACCTACTTGTAAAGAAATTTTTTCTGTGGGAGATGATTATTAAAATAAATTATAATTTTTGTTTTTTTTTAATTTTTTTATTTTTATTAATTAATTAAAAAATGGATGTTGAGACTGGAATTGATAAAGAAAGTAATAATTTTGATGTTGAAGATAATAATGATAATAAACCATTTCTTCAATTAACAATTGAAATAGGAAATGGAAAAATTGAGAATTTTAAATTATATAATTTAGATAATCCTAAAAAAGATATTTATGAATTTTGTATGAAGAATAATATTGATTATAATACAATGGAAGAAATTACTAAACATATTAATGAAGAAATAGATAAGAAAAAAGATGAAGAAGAAAATTTAGAAAATAATAATATAAATAAGAAAGATAGAAAAAAAAGGATAGATGATAAAAAAAATTTAAATATAAATCAAGCTAAAATTAGAAATAGAAATTTTTCAAAAGAAAAATCTAAATATTCAATAGATGAATTAAATTCAAATAAAAAAGAAAAAAATAATTTATTTCCTTATCAAATAAGTGATTATGATTCAAATTCAAATCAAAATTTATTACATAAATCATTTCAAAAGAAAAAAAATACAACAAAAAATCAAAAAATAAACCCAATATTAGAAAATAATATTTTTAATAATAATAATCAATTAACAAATAATAATTCAAATCTTAATTTAACAGAAGCTGAAAATCTATTAAATGCAGAAATAATAAAAATTGATGATTATCAATATGGTTTATTAAGTTTAAATAATTCACAAGGTCATGTATCAAATAATTCAATGACAAAAAAGAAAACTTTAGAAGAAAGTATTGAAGCAGGAAAAAATTTATATAATAGAGGAATTGAATATCAAGAAAAAGGAAAAGATAAATTAGAAAAATTAAAAACAAAATTGAAAAAAGAAGAAAAAAAAGTTTCGACATTTCATCCAAAAATTAATTCAAATAAAATTGATAATAATAAAAGAATTCCTTGTACAGATAGTACAAGAATAATAAATTATAAACAATATAATCAAAATAAAATAAATAAATTAAAAGAAAAAAAGGGTGAAGAAAAAATAAATTATACATTCCAACCAAAAATTAATAAAGAAAATAGAAATGAAAATAATAAAATTAATAATGAGAATCATAAATCAGATTCAATATTTCTTAAATTATATGATGATAGAAATATACAAAAAGAAAATTTAAATAATTATAAAAATAGAATTGAAAATATGTTTTCTTATCGTCCAATATTAAACAATAATAATAAAATAAAAGAACCATTTTATGAAAGATTAATAAAATATCAAACAAAATCAAATGAAAAAATGAAAAAAATTAAGGATGAAATTGAAAAAAAAAAATATATAAAACCAAAAAGTAATTTAAAACATTCTAAAAATGATGATAATAATAATCCATTTACATTAATGTATTTATATAATAATATATATAAACAAAATAGAAAAGAACTTGAAAGAAAAACATATTCAAATTATTTTTCAAATCCTATAATTAATAAATCAACTGATAAATTATTAGAAAATAAAAAAGAAAGGTCATTTAAAAAAATATTTAAATTATTAGATGGAGATGAGGATAATTTAATAAAAAATTCTGCTGTAAATACAAATAAAATTCCAAAGAATATAAAAGAAATATTAGAACCAATTTTTAGAGAATTAAAAGAAGAAAATGAAACTTTAAATGAAAATGAATTTATTACAGTTTGTGAACAAATATATAAATCATTACCATATGATAAAAAAAATATATTAATGAATTTTGCTTATGATAAAAAACAAAATAAAACAATTAATTATACTCAAAAGAAAAAAATGAATAAATCAAAAGGATTAACTTTATTTGAACTTTCAAATCTTCCAAAAAATAATCAATTATTTAATCCAAATTATAATTAAAAAAAAATTCATTAATTTAATTATCCAAAAAAAAAAATTGTGTTTAATAAAAAAAAAAAAGAAAAAATAAAATAAAAATATTAAATATCTAATTTAAATAAATTATTTTTTATCTTTTTAACCAAATATAAGAACCAATAAAAGTATTGAATCAGTTAAAAATAATAAAATAGCCAAAGTAAATAAAGCACATTTTTGACATTTTGCACTTCTAATCATTTGATTTTCAATAACTTCAGCTTTACTAATTTTTACCTGATTATTATCAACTTTATCAGTAACATTATCAATTCTATTACCTTGATCCTTAATATTAATTGCAGCTTCTTCTATATTTCTATTTGCTTCTCTTATATCTTTTCCAATATAATCAATTATTTTTCCATGGTCTTCAATTTGACCAATTTGATTTTCTAATTCAAGTTTTTCTGTTTGCTCTCTTTCTATTCCTTTTAATTCTCCTGATTTTAATTTTGATAAATTTTCTATTTGAGTTACTTCTCTTTCTAATGAATCTAATTTTTTTTTTAAAGAATCATATTCTCCTTTTTGTACTCTTAATTCTCCTTTGTCTCCTTTTCCATCATATTCCATATAATTATCTATTTTATTTAATTCTGATTTTATTTGGGTTAATTCTTTTCTTAATTCTTCTATTTCTTTCTTTGCTCTAAATGGATCTTTTTTATTTATTTTTCCTAGTCTTGAACCTACTTTTTGATTTGATTCTTTTATTTTTTTTAAAAGTTCATCAGTATCCTCCATTTATATAATAAAAATATATAATTTAAGAAAACAAATTTGAAAAATAATGTTTAAATAAAAAAAAATAAAGTTAAATAATAAATTTATTATTAAATGATTATTTTTGTGTATTAAAAATAATGACAAAAAAAAAATCTAATAATAAAATATTAAAAATAAAATAAATATAAAAAATAAATAATTCAAAATTATAAAAAATATAAAATTTAATGATAACCTAATCCAGCAGAATTAAAAACTTCTCTTCCTTTTTCATCAATAACCCAAAAGTGATTTCTACCTTCTCCAAAATTCCAATTATAATGATAATAAGTTCCATAATATTTACTAATTCTTTCAGCCAAAACTTTAGCACTCATATTAACATAAGTATCAGAATCTCTAATATAACCATTTTTAACAGCCCATTTTCTAGCATGTAAAATTTGTTGATCATTACCAAGACCTCCAATAACACAAGCAGACATAAATAAGCATCCTTCTCTCATACCAGGCAAATTCATTTGATAACTTACATCTTTTAATCCAGTACCCCAATTAACAAATACTTGTTTACCATAAATTTTAGGTTTTTCATCTTCAATACCTGAATCAATATATGAAACAGCATATTTTTTTCCTCTTATCATAACAGCATCAATATTTCTATTAATTATTCCAGCAAATCCATTATTACTATCATTTATATTATAACCATTAACTGCAGGTAACCAACCATTATCATATAAGTGAACTTTATATTGAATATTTCCTTTAATTGCTAATCCATCAATTGGTTTTCCATTTCCTGAATATGTTCCACTTATTTCTTTTGACCAACCACCGTTTTTTGTGTGAACTCTGAATACTGTGTTGTGTATTTTTATTCCTACTATTGGCTTACCTATTATTCCTGCATAACCATTCTCAGAATCGTTTTCACTGTATCCTGTTACTTCTGGTAACCATTTTGAGGATGATATTGATATTAGAATGAATAAAATTATGTTTATATACTTCATATTTTTTTTTTATATTTTTTATTTCGTTTTAATATATTGTTTTTATTAAATTAAAATATAATTTAAATATCATTGATTATTCATTTCAATAAAAAATAATAATAATATTAAATAATTTTACATAATTTTTATTACTAATTTTACTCCTTTAATGGTCTAATAATTAATAATTTTCAAATTGATATATTTAGAAATTATAATTAATATAATTATTTATTTTTATATACAATATAAAAAAATATTCTATATCATTTAATTTTATTGAATTTGACCTTCATATTCTTTATATATTATTCTTCCTGTTTTGGGTTTTTGAGAATTTAAGTCCCAACTATCTTTCTTTTTTTTTATTTTCCATCTTATTGTTTGATATTCATTAACATAATTGCTTAGAAATTCTTTATATTTTTCATATTTAATTTGATCATCTTGAAATTTTTTTTCATCCAATTTCATTTTTTTAATTCTTTTTTTCATTATGATTGATATTATGAATAATTTACCTTTATAATTATTATTTTTATTTGAATTTTTTTCACTTTTTCTATTCCTGCTTTTATAAATTTCTTGATTCATTCCTTAATTTATTTATATATAAATATTTAATTGACTTAATATATTATAAAAATACCTAATAAATTATAACATAAAATATTAAAAAATAAAAAAATATTTTCCAAAACAAATCTAAATTTTTAAATAAAAATTAATCTAACTAAATTTAATTTTAATTCCTCAAAAAAATTAAAAAAAAAAAAAAAGAAAGACTAAAAACCACTTAAAAAAAAAAAATTCTTATTTCTTCCTCCATTTTTTACTTCCTCCACTCATACTAGAACTAACAGAAGGACTTAACTGAATATTTTTATACTTCTTAACATTTTGAACTTTCTGACTAATTTCTTCATCATTATAATTATTTTTCATATAATCAACAAATTCAGGGAAACTAAGTTTAGCTTGTGGTCCTCCTTTCTCACTCATTAAAGAATTAATAGTTTTCAATCCTTCTTTTTCATCTAATTCTTGAATAATTCTTTTCAAATATTGTGAACTCATAGTATCATTAGTATGATCATCAACATATAATTCAAAAATAACTCTTAAACCATCATCACTTTCTTTATCTCTAACAGCATTAACAACATGATTAGCAAAAAGTGAAAAATCAACAGTATCATTTTCAGGAACATCTAATTCAACCATTATATCATATAATTCAGGATTTTTTTTATCATAACCTAAACTTTCCATAGTCTCAACAATATCTCTAGGACATATTTCACCTTGTCTTTCAACATCAAATAAATCAAAAGCATGTTTTAATTCAGTTAAATCACCATCTGGTAATGGTATTGCTTTTCTTTTTTTAGCTTCTGCTTGAGCTAAAATAACAACAACGTAATTTTCTTCATCTTTTTCAATATGAGCAATACCAACTTGAGTATATCTTGGATTTGTTAAGAAAATTCTACCAATTTTAAATTTATCCATTTTATTTAATAAAATTTGATTAATTATTGTTGCAGGTTCATCAGCTGAATTTGCCATTAATGCACAATTTTGACTTACATATTGATCTGGTATTATTCCTCTTAATTTTTCTCCTGATATATGAGAATTGTATGAATCTTCATCACGAGAAAAAATTTCTACTTGTTTTTCTGCTGATTTTGATAATACTTCATTTAATATTAATGGAGGCATTGCTTTTAAATCGTTTAATGATGATATAAATGCATCGATTTCTAAAAGGAATGGATCACGAGCACGAAGACGGGATAATCCTAAACGAAATGTTTGCACACGTTGCTCTATTGATTTTGGTTGGGTACGAAATTTGTTTAATTCAACTAGAACTTTATCTTTGAATGACATTTTTTTTTGTGTATGTGTTTTAGATTTTTTTTTAAGTTTTTAATATTTTTTATTTTTTTTTTATTTTTATATTTTTAATTTTTTTTTTATAAATAGAATATTGAATTTGAATAAATATCTTAATATAAATATTTTTTAATATTTTTTTTCGTTTTATTTAATTTATAATTTCATTCAGAAAATTGGGGATTGGGGATTGGGGATTGGGCCCAATCCCCAATCCCCAATCCCCAATCCCCAAATG
>JAEEGK010025623.1_pt1 | contig 12086 bp, 5 predicted proteins | sample 8958771 | NCBI WGS metagenome assembly JAEEGK01 (sample SAMN16246547, study PRJNA631951) | gut metagenome | biome: gut microbiome; feature: rumen; material: SC-attached | host: Bos | place: Iran: Karaj | collected 2018-10 | reverse complement strand
ATTTTATATATAATATATAATATATAATATATAATATTATATATTATATATTATATATTATATATAAAATTTATTATAAATAAAATTTATATTGATATATTTATATATAAAATTTATTTTTTTCTTTTTTTCTTTTTTTTATTGCTTGATTCCTCTTCTTCTTCTTCTTCATTATTTTGATTTTTTTCTTTTTCTTGTTCTTCTCTTTGCATTTCTTTTTTTTCTTTAATATAATTTATTCTTTTTTGTTCATAAAATCCTTTATTTTGATTAGTATATTTTTCATCTTGATTACCTTTACGATTTCTTGTATCACCAAAAGAATCATATTTATTATCAACTCCCATTTCTAAAATATTATTGTTTTCTTGTCCTTCTTTTATTTCATTTTCTTCATTTATTATTTCTTGTTGTTCCAAATAAATATTAATATCTACATCTAAAAATTTAGAATCCGTTATTTCATTAATTAAATCAAAATAATCAGTTTCATTCTTTATTTCTTTATTTTTATAATATAAATATGTTTCGGAAATAGAAAATAATTCAGATATCTTTTCTTTTAAAGTTAAAAAATTTAATGGAGGAGAAATATTTTCTTTTTTATCTTCATATATCAAATTAAATGTAAATGGAAATGAATCCATTATTTTAATTTATTTTATATAATATAATAACATGTTAATATTTTTTAATAATAATATTATTTAATATTACAATCAATTTTTTAATTAATTTTAATTTTGTATTTTTTTTGTTATTATTTTGTTTAAAATAAATCGAATTAAAGTATAAAATGTTTATATTATATATTTTTATTTCAATTTTATTTTTAATAAAAAATACTAAAAATAACCATAATAAAATAAAAGTAAATAAAGAAAAAATTAATAATGATAATAATAGTAATAGCGAAGAATTATGTTTTGTATTTGAATATTCAAGACATGGAACAAGAAGTCCTTCAGCCAATACATTTGATAATAAAACTGGAAAATATTTAGATTATTTTAATTTTACATGGGATGGTAGAGCAGAATTAACTCCAGTTGGTATGCGTCAACATTATATTCTTGGTATAAGAAATAGATTAAAATATGCAAATTTTTTAGATTTTTCACATTTTAATCATCTAGAAATTTTGGTTGTTTCTAATTTATTCAATAGAACTATTGAAAGTGCTTATTCTCAATTGTTAGGAATGTTTCCACCTGGAACAGGACCTCAAATAACTAAAGATCAAATAAATTTATCTTATCCTCCAAATAATCTAAATAAAGAAGTTATTAATGAAGTTAATGAATTAAATTTTAATGCACTTAAAAATCGATCTAATATTTTTCCTGTTTATTTTTATGATTCAGATTATTTATTTTTAAATGAAAAATATTGTACTAATTATAATAAAATACAATTAGAAGCATATAAAAAAGCTAAAGTTTTTGAATATATAGATGAATTTAAAAATAAATATCAAGAAAAAATTAATGAATTTTTAAATTCAAATAATACTAAATATGACTATACATTTGTTTTTAGATTCACAGATAATTTTTTAGTTAATATTGGTAATGGTATAGATATGCAAAATTTTTATAATATAGTTAAAGTAAGTAAAGAAACATTTAGAGAAGAATGTATTAAATTTAAAAAATTGGTCTTATATGATTTCTATGACACTGATCCAAGTATGATTTATTATTATTCTAGTAGATTTTTTAGAATTTTATTATCTTATATGGAAAATCGTAAAAATAATTATGATATAAAAAGTTATTCTATTCCAAAAATGGTTATATATATAGGACAAGATGCAACTATGAATATCATAGAATTTTGTATGCATAAAATTTTTAATATAAAATATGGGATGCCAGATTTTGGTAGTAATATTTATTTTGAATTATATAAAAATAAATTCAATTTTAATGTTAAATATTATATTGATGATGTTATAACATTAAATATAGATTATGAAACTTTCAAAGAAAATATTGAAAGGAATTTAAAATCTGATGATGATATAAATGAATTTTGTGGGAACAAAATAGAAAAAAATGATGATGATAATAATAATAAAAATAAAGATAAAATTATTATATTATTATGTGTAATCATATTTATTTTAATTATAGCTCTTATTATATTTATTTTTAAATATAAAAAGTTAAAAAAAAATTTTTCATATTTGGATATTAATAAAAGCGTAAGAAAATCACCATTATTATATGAATATAAAAATAAATAATTTTATAATCAGAAATTCTTCATTATAAATATTAGAAATATATAAATAATATTAATAATATAATTTTAATAATTTTATATTTAACATTTAAATTAAACAAAATTAAACATTTATTATAAAAAATATATTATCATAATATTAAATATATTTTATTTTAAAATCTAGGCATACTATCTCTATTAGCGCAATGTTCAACTAATTTAATAAAAACATCATAATTAATAAAATCACTAGTATCTTTATCACCAATTTGAACAATCATCTTCCATTGAGTATTACTTAATCTATACTGAGGAAATACTTCTTTTAAAATTTTAATTAAATTATCTTGTTGAATTAAACTAGTATTTTTATTAATAGCAATATTTTTAACTTTTTCAGTAATTAATTTTCTATTTCTAGCAATTGCCTTATAAATTCCTATTACATTATCTGAAGTTTCCCATCTTCTTAAATTTCTTAATTTTCTTCCTACCAAACCATTTGTATTATCTAATTTACCAGAAACATTTCCAAAAATATTTGTCCATTCATTCATATCAATATAACCATCTTTTCTTATATCTATATAATCAAAAGTATTTTTTAATAAAGTAAAATTAGGCATTGGTTTTCCTTCTCTTTTATACATTTCTGCAATAATAGTTTTATATTTACCAAAATCTAACATATTACTTTGAGAACTATCACAAAAAGTAAAAGCTAATTTTGGATTAGAATAATATTTATATAATAATTGTTTTATTGTTGATATTGATACTTTTATATTATTTTCTGCTTTTTCTATGTTCTTATCTTTACTAGATAAAAATTTATATAATACATTTAAATCTAATTTTCCATCTCTAGTTTTTCCTGCTCTGTTTATAATATCTTCTATTTCAACTGTAGTTAAACCTAAATTAAATGATTTTAATAAGTTTCTAAATTCAAATATATTAACAATTCCTAAAGGATGTGAAACCATTTGTAATTTAATAAAGGTTAAAAATTCTTGATTATTTCCTGCATAAATTGTTCTTTTTAATTTTTCAAGAGGATCTTTATCAAAAGGAGTACTTAATTTAGGATGATAATATAATTCAAAAGGATGGTCCCAATGATCAGTAGGATGATCACTTGGAATTTCAGTATTAGTTGTTAATGAATTAAATGAAGAATTTAATGAATTATTATTGTTTTTAGCTGTTATTGAAGTTCTTGTAGTTGCAATATTAGTTCTTTGTAAATTATTACTATTTAATGTATTATTTGATTTTATTTTTCCATAATAAACAAAAGTAAACACACTAAAACTAATTTTTGTTGTTTCAGGATTATTATCGTTTTCATCTATATTAAAAAATTTTTTAATATATTTTAAAATAGTATTTGTTGTATATTTTTTTGGGAATAAATAATTAATTCCATCAAAAAATTGTTTTTTATTTATAAATTCTGGATTTTGATTTAAAAATTTATTTCCATAAGTTGTTTTACTTAAATTTGAACTATTAACTTTATTAATATCGGAAGGTAAAAAGAATTTAAAAGCATCTATACTCGTAGGAAAATTTCCTTGTAAAAATTGTTTAATATCAAAATGCATTTTTTTATAAAAATCAAATAATGTTAATTTATTTTTAAAATCATCTAAATTTAAAAAATTTTTCTTTTGACTATCTAATGTAGTGTATATAGCTAATAATTCATCTTTAGTTAAATTAAAGCCAAAGAAACATTCATAATTCTCTTCATTAAATTTAATAAAGTTTTCATATTTAAATTTTCCTGAATTTTTATCACTATATTTTTCATAAAACTTTTCTACATTATCATATTTTTCAGAAATAAACATTCCAAATCTTTCAATTAATTGATTAATCCAATCAACATTTTTTTTACCTCTGAATAAATTAGGATTTTTAGTTTCTTTAAAAGTTTCTTTTAAATCAACATAATAATTAGTTGATTCATTACTCAAACTTTTATTAATAAATTCTCTAATATCACCTAAACCTATATTTTTATTTCCAGTCAAAGAAATACTTTGCATTACTCTTTCTAATTTATAATCATTAAATTCTATTTCACTTATTCCTAACGTTTGAGTAATAAATATTCTAAAGTCATTTAAATTTATCAATCCATCATTGTCAGTGTCTATTGTTACAAAAACATCAGAATCACTTAATTTACTTGTTTTATTTGTTTTAATTATCCAATTTGAAAATTCTTTTATTATTTTATTTTCAATTGTATTATTATTTTGAATAATAGCTTCATTTGATTTAAATTCTTTAAATCTCTTTTGAAATGTTTCCAAATCAACTAAACCATTGTGATAAAAATCTAAATAATTAAATATTTTATCTTTCATTGCTGGACTCAATTCACAATAATCTGAAATATTTTTATTAAATTCATAATTAGAAATAAAACCATCATTATCTTGATCTAATTTTTTAAACAAACCAACTTCAGTAACATTTTTCTTTTTTAAATTCTTTTTAATTTCATGAACTATTAATTTGAATTGAGAATCTGTCAAAACATCTGAAGCATATAAATTAACATTTTGACCTTTTTCAGAGTTCTCATATTTGAAAAAAGATGTGTTTATATATCTTTCAATTATTCCTTTTAAATCTTCAAAAGATATCAAACCATCCGAATCTAAATCGAATTTATTCAATATTATTTTTGTTAAAGTCTCCGATTCACTTCTTTTTAAATTAGCTTTAAAAAAATTATATAATGTATCCACATTTATATAATTACTTTCATTGTTTTTATTTATATAATGTATGAGATTATGTATATCATTTTTTATTTCAGGAAGGGTTAAAATCTTTTTTAAATAATTAATACATAAAATAAAAACATCTGCTTTTGCATTAAAGTATATTAAATTTAAAAAGTTAGGATATATAATTTCATAAGTTGTTAGATCAACTAATTTTGCTACTCTTAAAAATCTATTTATATCTTCATCTTTATATTCGTTTGTAAATCTATGAATTACTTTACAAAAAACATCCTTTGGAATCTTTCCTGAAAATTTTTTATCTTCTTTTTCAAATGCTGCTTTTAATGTATGATAATCAACAACACTTTGAATATTACTAATAAAATTATTTTGAAAAGATTCTTTATTTGCTTTTATAAAAGCATCTCTTTGATAAACATTAAATTTTTTTATTAAAGTATTTGTATCTAAACTATTATTTAAACTTCCAGCAAGTTCTTCATATAACCCTTCAATAAATTCATTTGAATAAGTATAATCTAATAATTTCATTTTTTCTTTGAAAGGATAGAAAGTTAATTTTTTATTTTCATCCATTTTTATATTTAATCTATAACATATATCTTCAATATCCCATTTATTTTTTTTAATAATATCTTGCATTTCAAATAAGCAATTGAAATTTTGTCTAACTGCTGCTTTAAATTCTTCTCTATCAACTACTCCATCTTTATTTGTATCCATATTTTCAAATATAAAAGTTAATTGAGCATCAGTAAAAGGAGGTTCATAAGGTTCTTGTTTGAAGCTTAAAATAAAATCTTTTAATGGCAAAACATTTTTTTGACGAAGATAATTATAATTTAAAAGTTTATCAAAATATTTATTTAATGTTAATTGAAAATGATTTAAAGCACAATCTTTTATTCTTGCAATAGATTGTTCATAAAATTTCGGACTAAATTCTTTTTTAATAAAAACTTCGTTTGAAATTCTATCAAAATCTTCTAATGTAAATAATTCTTTGTCTTTAGAAAATTTTTTAAATAAAACTGATAATATATTATTAGTATAATTTGTTTTTCCTCTCAATCTTTTTAAAAATTGGTCAATTGATAAATCAGCGTCATTTCCAAACAAAAAATTTTTACCTCCAAAATCTTTTATTTTTTTAATTAAATCATGATATGCTTCTTCAATTTCATAATTATTCATTTCATATGAAGTTACTTTTGTGTTTAATAATTTTTCATTCAAAGTATTTAAACTAAATTTATATGGATTTCTTATTTTAATATATTTTAAAATTTTTATTATTTTATCAGTTGGATAAGTTATTCCAAAAATTCTTAATAATTGAATTAAATCTTTGTAATTCAAATCTTTATCGAAATTATTAAATTTTTCATTGTTTGCTAAAGTTTTTTTATTCATTATTTCATCAAATATTGTTTTAAAACTTCTTATTTCATCTTCCACTTCATTTATAGTTACAATTAAACTATCATAATCATCAATATTAAATTCATCTTTTCTATTTTCATTATTTAAAGACCTTGAACGAATTTCCTTACTTTTCGGCCCTAAAGTAAATTTATTATTAAAAGTTGAACCTAAATCAAATTCTCCATACATGCTAAATGAAGTATTTTTTAATAAATATTTTGCTTCTTTTATTAATAATGTAATTAATTTATAATAATCTATATAATCTTTTCCATTTGCATATATTCTTATTATATCATTATAATTATTCATTGTTAATGATGGATGAGGATTTGCTTTAACAAATGCTCTTGCTACTTCAAATTTACTTATTAATCCACTATTTTTTTTATCAAAATTTTTCATCTCTCTTATTATAATTCCTTTGCTACTAACTAAAGCCTCTAAAACACTTTTTGGTAAATTAATTGATCTCAATGTTAATTTCTTTGATTGTTCTTTAAGAGAATTTTTTAGGTCAACAACTGGGAAAAATGATTTGCTATTAAATCTATTTGTTTTATTAAAATTTTCTACATCATTAAATTTTGAATTTTCGTCATTATCATATTGTTTAGGTTCGATATTTAAATTTTGTTCCATCCAAAAATCAGCATTGTCTTGAACATGAGTTATAACCGAAGTTTTAGGTCTTAAATTATTAACTGCTCTTGCAGCATTAGGTAAATCAGCTGAAGCTTGACGAGTTTTATATGTATCCATATACAATTCTAAATTATTTTTAGTATGAATTAATTTTTGAGCTTGTTTATTAACATCCGTATTAAAATCATTATAAAATTTCATACCAAAAACATTCCCTCTCAATAATAATATTCCTAAATTAGGCATTTCTCTTGATTTGAAATTTTTTCTTAATATTTGTTCACTCATTTCTTTTAAAATATTATTCAAAATGTTATTATATTCTTCTTTTGATATATTTAATCCATAAGCTAATTCAGCTAAATTTAATTTTACAATAGGTACACTATTATTCTTCTTTTGAGTATAATATATTAATCCTCCTGCCTTTGTAAATTGACCAGGTTTTAAATGATCTAAAAATTCATTACTTACTAAAAAAACAGGCATTCGTTTTTTAACATCTCTTTTATATTGATTAGTTGTTCCTTCTAATGAAACATCAACGTTGGTATATGTAAAAGTACCAAAACCTTTTACATTAGTTCCTCTTCCAGATTGATAATTTTTTATTATGAAATTTGTAAATAACACCCATGCTTTTTCCAAAACATCTTTGTTATATGAACTAAGAATATCATTACGATTTATTATTCCTCTATGATTAAATGCTCCATAACCTATATTATTTAATGTATTTGTTAGTTTTGCTGTTTGCAAACCATCAGTTTCCATATTAATTGTTTATTATTTAATAAGAATAAATTTATTTAAAATATTAAATATTTATATAAAAAATAAATTTAAAATTACAATGAATTTATTTCAAGATCAAATTTTTAATTATATTGATATTAAAAATAATGTTTTTATTGAAAAATGTTCATCTTATAATGAAACAACTAAACCTGAAAATATTTTAGATTTATCATATTATTCTTTTTGGGTTAGTAAAGATTTTTTACCACAAGAAATTATTATAAGTTTAAAAAATATTATTAAATATCCAAAACCTTTTCCTAAATATTTTGGAATATTTTTAATGAATAAAATGGAAACTAATCCTCAAATTATTGAAATTTTGTTTAGTTTAGATAAAAAAATTTATGTTTCTTATGGAGAATTTAATTTAAAATTTCAAAGAGGTTTGCAAATATTCAAATTGTATCATCCAATTAGAAAATTTTATGAACAAGGAAATAATTATGAATTTAAATATAATTATTTAAAAATAATTATTAAAAAAACATTTGGAAGAGATAGAAGAGTTTATATAAATAAAGTATTTTTATTCGATGAAAAATTTGAAAAAAAAGAACAAAAAAAATATATTCAAAAAATTAATAAAGATTTTATAATAAATGATAATGAAAATAATAATAACAAAACTAATAATTTTAATAATAAAAATAATGTTATAAATTATGATTTAGATGTAAATAATGAAAATAAAGAAATAAATATTAAAAATATTAATTATAATGAAAGTAATAATGATAATATTAATAATGAACGTGTTTTAGAAAAAAATAAAAAACAAAATTTTCAAGAACAATTAACAAATCAAATAAATAAATTAAATGAAATTTTCTCAAAAGATGGTAATAATAATATTAAAAATCAAAAATTAGATAAAAATTATTTTCTAAAAGATAACAATAAAATTATATTTGATAATTCATATTCTAATATAAAAAATAATAAAAAATTAAATGAAAAAAATAATTATGAAAATGATGAGAATTATTATAAATTATTATATAAAAATCCTTATTCAACTATAGGATTTCAAAAGATATTAAATAGTATCAATTTAGATATTGATTTAGAAAAAAAAAATAAAAATAATATAGAAGATAAAAAATATATAAAAAATTTAAAAAATAAATCACAAGATAATTTATATGAGTTATATAATGAAGATTTATTAAAATATTTAATTAAAAAAAATAAACAAATAGAAAAAGCTAAAAAAATTTGTGATTCATTTAAAAAATAAATCTAAAAAACATATATACTATCATATATTTAATATATTTATATTATATAATAATATATATTTATCATATATATAATTATTTATTTCTATTTTATTAAACTTATTTTTTTATTATATTTAATTTATCTTATTTAAAATATTTATTTATATAAATTTTTTTAATAATTTATTTTTTAATTTAAAAGCAAAAAATATTAGATATTTATATTTTATAATTATTAAAAAAATTAAATATAATATTATTTTATAATAATTATCATTATAATAAAAAATTACTTTTCAGTTTTTTCAATCTCAAATGGCACAATATTGTTATCAATATTATTATTTTCATTATTATTATTTTTTTTATCATCAACAAATACAGGTAAAACTAATGGATGTCTAAATTTATTAATCCATTTATTTATTTCATTTCTATTAATATCAGAATTATTCTTTTCATAATTATTTAATTCTTTATTCTTATTATAAATATCTAATATATAATCATTATTATAATTAAAGAAATAATAAATTATACTTGAAATCATAAGAACAATAATAATTATAACAGAATTTTTACTTTTTTTATTTATAACATTAAATATACTAAACATATGAAACAATAAAATAGGAACTAAATTATAATTAATAATATGATTAATTAATTTTCCATTACTATCCAATTCAATTAAATGAACCATTAATAAAGAAGAAAAATCTCCAACATGTCTCAATAAAAATAAATAAATTCCACTTAAAACAACAAAACTATTTTGAGAAAAAACTAAAACAATAGTATAAAAAACCATATATTGTGCATAAAAATAACCATAATAAAAACAATCTGCTTCATTTCTATGCCAATTATGTCCTGTATTAATAAAATGCCTTTTATAAAATGTGATTTGTGTGCTGAAACCTTCAAAAAAAAGTTCATCTAATCTTAATAAATAATAAATAAAACTTAATGTTCCATTTTGAATTATTAAAGTTATATAAAAATAATATTTTGTATAAATATCACTTATTTTATTTAATAAATGAAAAATATCTTTATAATTATTTTTAATAATTGTATACAAAGGTTCATATGATATAGTTAAGGAAGGAATAATTAAAAAATTTAATAAAATATATAAATAACTATTTGAAAAAACAGCATATTGATAACTACTATGTGTAAAATATTTTTCAAATCTACAAATAAAATCAATTAAAACAATTAAACCTAAATTAATTGCTAAAATTATTAAAGGAACAATATAAGTTATGAGAATATAACCATAAGGTATATTTATTATCCAATTGAATTGAAGAACTTTATATTTATCATATTTTTTTAACATTGAGAATAATGACATTGGAGTAGTGAAAAAAATTAATAATAAAAATAAAATTAAATTTAGTAAAATTCTTCTAAAAAAATATAAACCTTTATCACCATCTAAATTTTTCCATATTATATCAGATGGGTCTATTAATTGATCAACTAAAATATTAACATTTTTTGATTTATTTAAAGTATTTTTATTTTCATTATTTATATTTTTTTCAATATCATTATTAATAATATTATCATCTATAGCATCATCATATTCTTCATTGAATTTTTGAAAAGTTTCTCTTCCATCATTTTTAAACTTTTTTTTTGTTGAATTTAATAAAGATTTTAATTTAACTTTAAATTTCGAAAATGGAGTTTCTTTAAATTCTTTAATAATTTTATAAGCAGCTCTTAATGAATCAAAACAAATAAAAGCATGTCCACTGCTATAAACAGGTTCTTCAGTTAATTTTTCAATTTTTTCTTCAATTCTATTCAATTCTTTTTCCATTGATTCATTACTCCAATAAATATTATTAAAACAACGAGTAAGACAATTTTTATCTAATTTAATTAATTTTTTTAGATCATTAATTTCATTTTTTTGTTTTTCCAAAATTAAAATATTAGTATAATTTGGAATAAAATTAATATCTATTATTTTTCCATTATTTCCTCCATCTTTATTTAAAAAATCATTTAATTTTCTTTGTAATGAAGATGTGTTTCTTTCTTCAGGCGCAATTCCACTTATATGTAAAGTTCTACAAGTTAACCAATTAACATCATAATTTTGGCTCATTTTATCAAAACGAGTAAAATAGTTATAATAAGCTTCTTTTCTAATTACATGAAAAATTCTAAAATGTAAAAATGTTATTAAAATAATTGAAGTTACATTACAAATTGATTTAAAAGAATCATATGAATCGCTTGAATTAAATAAAAATTTACAATAATTATTACAAATATATAAAATTATTGAAACAATAAAATAAGAAAAAAAAACATTTATTATTTCTCTTTGAAACATTAAAAAAACATAAGCTTCATAACCTAAAGTTTTAGTTATATATACAATATCAAATTTAGTTAAAATTGAATATATATTTTCTATTATTAATGAAATATTTCTTGATGAAAAATAATAAAATTGAGAATTTATTAAATGTGGAATTTCAACTCCTAAATTTTTTATCCATAAAAAATACCATAAAATAAAACCTATTAAAAGTAAAATAATTATAACTAAGAAAAAAATTATTGTTTCATATAAAGTAATTGTATTAATATCATTCATTGATAAATATTTTAATTATAAAATTTAAATATTTAAATTAATTAAATTATTAATATAAAAATTATATAAATATTTTTTTAATTTGTTTATTTAATTTAAATTTAAATTTAAAATGTCTTCAGATTCTTTTCCAAAAAATATTATTTTTACAAAAGAAATGGCAATTAATTTTTTTGAAGAATCTTTTAAATTTCTTACTATTAATAATAATAATGATAATAATCAAATTAGTTATTTAGATTATGAAGAAGATAAATTAAATAAAAATGTAATTTTAGTAAATTTTTATGGTAAATTAAGTAGTATTTTAACTTTATATAAAATAAATTTTCCAGATTCTTATAAAAATTTTTTAAGTGAATTAATTAATAA
>JAEEGK010025618.1_pt1 | contig 12088 bp, 9 predicted proteins | sample 8958771 | NCBI WGS metagenome assembly JAEEGK01 (sample SAMN16246547, study PRJNA631951) | gut metagenome | biome: gut microbiome; feature: rumen; material: SC-attached | host: Bos | place: Iran: Karaj | collected 2018-10 | reverse complement strand
TATGCCTGAGTTCTTGGCATTCCGCAACGAACAGCAGCATCTGCAAGAGCTTCTATAAACATAAATACAAAGGCAGGACTTGAACCGCTTACAGCCGTTACACAATCCATAAGGTGTTCTGGAACAACTTCAACTTTACCAGCTGCACTCAATATTTCTTTTGCAGTTTCTGCTTCGTCTGCGCTTATATTTTTATTATATGTAATTGCTGTCATTGCCTGACCAACTTGAGCGCAAACATTCGGCATCATTCTGATAAAACGAGCTTTTGGAGCCCAGCTTTCAAGTTTTTCAATCTTTACACCAGCAGCCATAGAAATGATAACACTACTTTCTTTTATGCTGTTTGCAATTTCTTCAAAAACATCTGATAAAAATTGTGGTTTTACTGCTAGAAAAATGTAATCACAATCAAGTACATCCTTGTTTGTTTCAACAAAAGATGCGCCTGTTTCCTTTGCAAAGGCCTTTCCCATTTCAGTATTTTTGTCTGTTACTTTGATTTGTTTAACATCATATTTTTTGCACACGGCGCGCATAATTGCACCACCCATGGCACCAGTTCCAATACATCCTATTTTCATTTTATCTCTCCCGTTCTACACTGTAAATCAATAGTGATTTACAGTATATAATTTTTTTTTCTATATGCCTATTATCAATTTCTTATCGTTCATAGAAGATTCGATGGCAATACGTAATTTCAAATTTTAATGGGTTTGCTCAGATGAAAGCTTTACGCTATAGTGTACCCATGAAATCTTCAGCAAAACCTTTGATAGCCATAAGCGGAATTTACCGTGCACCACATCCATGCTCTGCGTGGAAGTATAATGAATTTTCTTTAAACGAAGCTTACGTAAATCAATTTGAAAAATCAGGTGCAGTTCCATGCATCCTGCCATATTTACGGGAAGAAAATATAGAAGACCAGATTGCACCCTTTTCTGCAATCCTTATTCCAGGCGGAATGGATTTTAATTCAACCTGCTACCATGAAGAAAAGAAAACTTATTGTGAAGCCCCGGATCCATTAATGGATAATTATCAGCTTGCTCTTATAAAAACAGCACATAAAATGGGCAAATGGCTTTTTGGTATCTGCCGGGGATTTCAGGGAATCAATATTGCCTTCGGAGGTTCTCTATATCAGGATATTACAATGGAACGCCCCGGTTCGCTTTTCCACAGCAGAAAAGACTGTCCTTATTGTCCTGCGCATAAGGTAACTATAGAAAAAGATTCACTCCTTTATAAAATCTTTGGAAAAACTGAAATTGAAGTAAACAGCCTGCACCATCAGGGAATAAAAACACTTGGTAAGGGTTTGCGCCCAACAGCTGTCAGTGAAGACGGAATTATTGAAGCCATTGAAGCAGAAAGAATTATCGGTGTTCAATGGCATCCTGAAGCTTTAGACTCTCCGTTTTTTGATTATTTAGTCGAAACCTTGCTCAAAAATGCCTGAATTCGCGGATTAGTCTGACTTGCAAAAAAAGTTTTTGGCTTTTCATCTGCAAGTATAGTTCCTTCGTCCATAAAAATAATTCTATCGGCAACATCTTTTGCAAAGCCCATTTCATGGGTAACAATAAGCATTGTCATTCCACTTTCTGCAAGTTCGCGGATAACCGCAAGAACTTCTCCAATCATTTCCGGGTCTAACGCACTTGTCGGTTCATCAAAAAGAATTGCCTTCGGATGCATGGCAAGCGAACGGGCAATCGCAACGCGCTGCTGCTGTCCGCCTGAAAGTTGAGCCGGATATTTTTCTGCCTGACTTTCTACACCAACACGTCTTAAAAGTTCCAGAGCCTCTTTTTTTGCCTGTGCCTTGTTCATCTTTAAAACATCAACAGGTGCAAGCATAACATTTTCAAGAATTGTCATATGGGCAAAAAGGTTAAAAGACTGAAATACCATGCCGACTTCCGAGCGAAGACGTGCCAAATCTTTTCCCTCTTCAGGAATTCTTTCGCCATCAATTAAGATTTCTCCTGAATCAATTGTCTCAAGCCGGTTGATTGTACGGCACAAAGTTGACTTACCGGAGCCTGAAGGACCGATTATTACAACAACCTCTCCTTTATTAACTTTTAAGCTTACATTTTTTATTACATAAAGAGAATCAAAATGTTTTTCAATATTTTTCAGTTCAATAACTGGAATTTCGCTGTCTTTTTCTGTTTCTATTTTATTTTCATTCATATTATTCTCCCTTTTTTATCTGTTTTTTAGCGCAATAGCAACAGAAAGTTTATTCAAAAAATAGTTTATTAAAATATAGATTATGGCCGCAACAAGATACACAGAAAGCAATGCATCATAATTTGAAATCAATACACTTGAATTCTGCATAAGGTCATTAAAAGAAACAACATAAGCAAAGGTTGTATCTTTTAATACAATTACAAGTTCAGAAATCAGGGAAGGAATTACAAACTTAAATGCCTGCGGAAAAATGATTTTAAAAAAAGTTCTGTTTTCCGTAAGTCCCAGAGAAAGCGCGGCTTCCCGCTGTCCTTTGTGCACGGCATTTACCCCGCCACGTAAAACTTCTGCAACGGCACCACTTGCAGATACCGCAACAGGAATAGTAATCTTCCAGAAAGCAGACATTTTTATCCCAAGCAAAGGCATTCCAAAAAAGAAAAAATAAATGAATAGCAATGTCGGGACACCGCGCGTAAATTCTATCAATGCTGTGGCAAACATACTTACAGGTTTATACCCGCGAACTCTGCCAAACATAAACAGAAAGCCAAGTACAAAAGTAATTACGGCAGACGTTAATGCAACCCTGACAGTACCAATCAAGCCATTAAACAAAAATGACCAGGTTGTCCATTTTGCAAAAAAACGCCAGTATCTTGCTCCAAGCTGGCCTGTAATATAAAACTGCCGCAGAACTAAAAGAATAAAACATGTTATAAAAAATGCTGAAAATACTGTAAATAAAAAAATCTTACGTTTTGTTTTTGGCCCCGGTTCTTCATAGAGAACATCAAGTATAGAAACCTGCCGATTTTTCATCTTAATACCCTCACTTTTTTATCAATCTTATTGCCAGCCTGACCAATCAAAACTGCGGTTAAACAGTAAAGAAATGCTGAAATAACAAAGGCTGTTATTCCTCCGGTTGCATGGGTATTTATATGTGCTACAAGTCCGGTTAAATCCAAAGGATTCAGAGGAACCTGACTTGCAAGAGCTGTTGTCAGCATTGTTGCAACAAGAAGATTTGTCATATGAAGGACTGTTGAGCGTAGTGCCTGAGGGATCAATATCTTTGAAACAATTTTTGAAAAGGTTAAACCTAAAGAACGGGCAGCTTCAATCTGTCCTTTGTCTATTGTATTAATTCCAGAAATCAAATGTTCAGATAAAAAAGCTGAAGGGATGAGTGTTGTTGCTATTAAAACACACGTATAATATGAAAAAACTAAAGAAAGATACGGAAGAGCATAAACAAGTAAAATTAAAAGCGCCGCTCCCGGGATATTTCTGAAAACCTGTACATAAAAATTACCAAAAGAGCGGAGCGGCTTTATAGGACTTACACGCATAACAGTAACAATTGTTCCGATAATAAATGCGCCTAAAAACGAAAAAAAGGTTAATTGAAGCGTTGTTAGATAACCTAAAAAATATTCATGTCCAAATTCTGAAAGAAGTTCCGTAATACTCATATATTTTAAACACCAAAAAAGCACTGACTGAAAACAGCAGTGCTTTTTTATAATCTATGAAAGTTTCAATTTATGCAAGTTGCGAATAAACTATTCTATTAAATTTCCTACTTTCAGGGTTTCTATTTAATCTCCGGAGCTTTTGGAGCAGAAGAAATGCCTGTACGGTCGCCAAGAGCTACTTTCCAAAGTTTTTCCCAGGTTCCGTTCTTTTCAATTTTCTTAAGGAATTCGTTAATAAAAGCAACTGCATCTGAATTAAGTGGTACACCAATTCCATAGTTATCTTCAGGACCGAATACATCACCTGCTACCTGATAAACACCAGGATTTTTTACCATAGAATTCAAAAGCAATGTATAGTCTGTAACATATGCATTTACACGTCCCTGTTCCAGAGCGGCGCGAGCTTCCTGATCTGTTTTAAATTCCTGAACAGTTGCTTTTGGTGCATATTCTTTAAGAAGAGCAGGACCTGTTGAACCAGACTGTGTTGCTACAATTTTACCTTTAAGATCATCAATTTTCTTAATATCTTTATTGCCTGCTTTTACAAGGATTCCCTGTTTTGAAACATAATACGGACCGGCAAATGAAATAAGCTTCTGGCGAGCAGGTGTAATTGAATATGTTGCAAAAACTGCATCAACCTGACCACTCTGTAAAACAGCTTCACGTGTACTTGAATTAACCTGTGTAAGTTCAAATTTTGAAGCATCACCAAGAATATACTTTGTTAAAAGCTGAAAAAGTCCTGCATCAAATCCGCGAACCTTGTTGTCAGTTTCGTCAAGCTGACTGAAAAGATAACTTGTTCTTGTTGCTCCAAGGCGAAGAACTCCTGCTTTTTTTACGGCAGAAGCCCATTCACTTGCTTTGATTTCTGCGTCACTTGCCGTAACTCCAGATGCTAAAAGCGAATCAAATGCAGCCTTGTCTATAGCTCCTGATGGAGCAGCCTGAACTTCTTTTGAACCGCCTGCAAATACTGTAACTGCCATTAACGCAGCTGCGAAAATTGATAATACTCTCTTCATTTTCCACCTCGTTTTTACAATTTCCTATTACATACCATTTAAGTAGGTTTCTCTAATACTACAGACTGTTTTATTTCGTGTCAATAGGTTTTTCCATAGCTTGATAACACTCCGTTGATAATTTATACTATTGTTATGTCAAATAAGAACAAAAAATCTGGAATAATTTTTGCCGCATGGACTGTAGGAGCTCTTATCGTTTTAATCGCCTTCTTAGTTAACGGAAATAAAATTATCAGTAATTTAAAAACAACTGACTTTTTTGAACGAGTTTTTGGACAAGGAACAACGCCGGAATTCGTTAAAAACCATAAAGATGAAAAACCAAAATCTAACGGACTTTTAGAAATTGAAATTGAAGGCGAAAAACAGCCGGCAAAAACTTTGGATGAAATAAAAGAAAATATTCCTTCTTCAGAAGAAACAGCAAAATCACAGGAAACTCAAACACAAATTACACCGGTTACACCGCCGCCTTCTGAATCTTACGAACAGCAGAATAAAGATTCAAACATAAAAGAAAATAAACCGTCCATTGAAGAAATTACGGAAGAAAGCAAAACTGTTTCTGAAACACAGAAACCTGTAATCAATCCGCCGCCTGCGCCAAAACCAATAAATCTTCACATTTACTATGTTGTAATAGATTCTGACGGTTCAATTACAAGAAAAGAATCTTTGCGAAGCACAACAAAGCGAGATGCACCACTAACAGCCGCAATTGAATTATTACTTGCCGGCCCTACAGTTCAGGAACGGAATTCAAATTATATGACTCTTATTCCTTCTGGAACAAAACTTTTAAATGCATATATTAAAAATGGTGTAGCTGTTTTAAATTTCAGCGAAGCTTTTGAATACAATACCTATGGTGTTGAAGGCTACCTTGGCCAGCTTATGCAGATAGTTTATACGGCAACTTCATTTTCTACTGTAGAAAGCGTTCAGTTTTTGATTGAAGGTCAGAAAAAAGACTATTTAGGTAGTGAAGGAGTCTGGATAGGCTCTCCGCTGGCAAGAACTTCATTTAAGTAAGATAAAGTTTTTTATGCGGGTAAATCATGTTCGGCGGAATTAGAGCAGTAAACCTCGCTTCTGCAACAGTGTTTAAAACTGTCCGTCCATATCAAAAAATCCAGCCGACTTTATTTTTATTCTATTTTTTCCTATTTATTTTTCTACTTTGTATGAATTCAACACTGAATCAAAATAAGCGTGGTTTTTCCTGTATTCTTCATCAAACACTGTAAAAGAAACAAAACCATATTCACTTTCATTCATTTTTGTAAGGATTTTTGTATCTTTTGTAAGACTGCCACTTACAGCTCCAGAATCAGAATTATTCTGATAATAATATGTAGAAAGCCTGATTTCTTCGTCCGAAGCAGTTAATTCAAGATTTTGCCAGACAATATAAGAACCCGTAGTTCCCAAAAGCATTCTGCGCTTAAGCATATTAAGATATTTTTCTTTTTCTGCGTTTGCTTCAGGTAAAGAAACAACATTTACAGAAAGCAGCGCAGAATTTCCAAGAAACCACACATTATCCATACTCTGCTGCCAGAGAGAATCAAGTTCTATTGTCTGGTTTGAACCATTTGCGCTGCGAATAATAAAAGACTGCTTTTCATTGGAAGATTTTAATTCTTTTGCAACGGATTTTGGATAAAACAAATCTTCCGGGAAACCTTTAAACTCTGTAAAAGATTTATCAGCAGAGGAAACAAGCTGACCTGCTGTTGCGGCTTCAAACATAACGGTTCCGTCAGCTGAAACAATTTTCCGCACATTAAAAATCGGAACAAGGTAATCGTAGTAAATTTTTACTTTTCCGCCAAACTGCAGATAGTCTTCTTCTATAACAACGCCACGGTCGCTAAAAGAAGCGCCGGAATGCAAAGATTTTTTTGTGCCTTTAGCACTAATACCAGTATAATCCACCGTTTCAGGACTAACATCCCAAACTTTCTGCCGGCGCTCTGTAAATTCAAACATTAAATCGTGCAGATAGTTTACAATGTCCGCATCCTGAGGATCCATCGAAATTGATGTCAGGAATTTTTCACCAGTAATATCAAAATGATTTGATTCTGTATCAACACTTACTAAAATTGAAATTTCTTTTGCAGGAAGTTTCTGCTTTTCATCCGCAGGAGCATAATAGCGCGCAGCAAAAGCAGAATCATCATAATATAAAAAACCTACATAAGATTTTCGGCGGAAAGTATTGTCTTTATAGTAAACATACTCTCCGGAAGTGTCGGTTATATATGAATCAACACAAGGCAGCGCCGCCAAAGGAGTCGGCAAAACTGCCAGTGCCATAACCACCGACGCTATAAAAAAAGCACTCCGCATCTTTAACCGAAGAAAATAAAACTTTCTCGCCAAAAGAATCCTACGCATTAAGTCTTGCAAGTTCCTCGCGTACAATAGAAGCAGCTTTTTCAGCGGCTTTATCTGCCGGAATCAATTCTGCATCCTTATTTGCACGCAGCTTTAATTCAACGTTCGGAAGATTTTTATCGCCAACAACAATTCTTACAGGAATTCCGATTAAATCCATATCCTTAAACTTAACTCCAGGACGTTCATTTCTATCGTCAAGAAGAACTTCAATTCCTGCCTTATTCAATTCATCGTAAATCTTGTCGGCAACAGTCTTCATTTCACCGTCATATTTAATTGGAACAATAACAACCTGGTACGGAGCCGTGCTCATTGTCCAGATAATTCCGTTATCGTCATGGTGCTCTTCGACAATTGAAGCAAGTGTACGGTCAAGACCAATTCCATAGCAGCCCATAAGAGGAATCTGCTGTTTACCGTTTAAGTCAAGGTAAGTCATGTTCATGGACTTTGTATATTTTGTTCCAAGCTTAAAGATGTGACCAAGCTCATTACCTTTTTTGGTGTAAAGTTTTGCACCGCATTCAGGACAGCAGTCACCTTCTTTTACAGTGCGGACATCAGCTGTCATAAACGGTGTATAATCGCGGCCAGGTTCAACATGCTTAACATGGTAGCCTTCTTTACCAGCTCCTGCAAAGCAGTCATGCATAGAAAGTGTAGAATTATCCGCAATTACAGGAATCTTCAATCCGATTGGACCTACAAAACCATGTGGCGCGCCTGAATATTTTAAAACATCTTCAGGACCTGCAAGTTCTGCTCCGCTTGCCTTTAATGCAGCAGCAAGTTTAACTTCATTAACGTCTAAATCACCGCGGATTAAAACACAAACAAAGGCTTCAGGAATATAAGCTTCGCCGCCTTCGTTAACCTTTTTTGCATTCTTGTAAAATTCATTTTTAGAAAAATCTAAACCAACATTGTAAACTTTGTAAACCAAAGCCTTTAAGAATGCAGTTGATTTTGTATTAAAGAATTTTTCCATGTCTTCAATACTGAAAACATTCGGTGTTGCAACTTCTTCAACAGCTTTGTCAGTTTTAACATATTCCTTACCGTCAGCATCCAGAGCAACATCAGCCTTACATGCAGCTTTTTCAACATTTGCCGCATAATCGCATTTCGGGCAGAGAATCAAAGTGTTATCACCGATTGAGCTTTCTACCATAAATTCTTCTGAACCGGAACCGCCCATTGCACCGGTATCTGCCTTTACAGGAATTATAGTAAGTCCAAGACGCTTAAAAATTCTGTGATAAGCAGAAGCAACTCTATCATAAGATTCATCAAGGGACTTCTGGTCAGCATCAAAAGAATATGCATCCATCATAACAAATTCACGGCCGCGCATTACACCATAGCGGGGACGGATTTCATCACGATATTTTGTATTAATCTGATAAGGAATAACAGGCATCTGTTTGTAGCTTGTAAGCATGTCGCGGAATAACGCCGTAAATGCTTCTTCTGCAGTCGGACTAACAACCATGTCCTGTCCGCCGCGTGTCTGAACGCGAAGCATTTCGCCGCCCATAGTTTCCCAGCGGCCACTTTCTTTCCATAAATCACCAGGAACAATAACAGTCGGCTTAATTTCTGAACAGCCGACTCTGTCCAATTCTTCGCGAATAATATTTTCTACTTTTCTAAAAGAGCGAAGACCGAACGGAAGATATGTATACAATCCGTTTGCAAGTTTTTTTATAAATCCGGCACGAATCATCAGCTGATGGCTTGCAATAACAGCATCTGACGGAGAATCACGCAATGTGTATAAAATTGTCTGTGAAGTTTTCATAACTTCTGATAATACAGCAAAAAGCACTGCAGTTTCAAGGTTAAAATTTAAGCTGAAATGCCCGCCACTGTTTTACAGAAAGATACGGCATTTAGAATTCTTCAAAGTCTGAATCACTTATAAGATCATCAAATGCAGATGTCGGAAAACCGCTGGAATCTTCTTTAGGTTCTGTCTTAGACTCAGTGATTATAGAATCCTGTTCAGGTTTTTCTTCAAAAACTTGAGTTTGTAACGGTTGTTCCATATTTTGACTCTGACTTTGCTTAGGTACAGAATTTTCTTTTGGTCGTTCTGTTCGCTCTTCCAAAGCAATCTTCTTTTCAACTTTCTTTGGTTCAACAGGTTTAGCCGCTGTTTCCTTTTTCTGGCTTTTTGCGTTTTTAAACTCACTTTCATCCAGCTTAAAGAAATTCAATGCTTCTACAAGCTTTTTTGATTCCGTTGTAAGTTCTTCTGCCATTGCGGCCATCTGTTCTGCAGCCGAAGCATTTTTTTGTACAACCGTATCAAGCTGTGTAATTGCAATGTTAACCTGCTGCGCGCCATTGTCCTGCTCTCTGGAAGCAGTTGCAATTTCATCAACAAGCTGTGAAGTCTGTTCAATACTCGGAATAACCTTAGAAATCATTTCATTAGCCGTACGAGAAAGGTCTACCGTTTTTACGGAAAGTTCGTTTATTTCTGCCGCAGAAACCTGTGAACGTTCTGCAAGCTTTCTAACTTCACTTGCAACAACGGCAAAGCCTTTTCCTGCTTCGCCTGCGCGCGCAGCTTCAATCGCCGCATTCAAGGCCAAAAGATTTGTCTGACTTGCAATATCTTCTATAATACCAATCTTATCTGCTATTTCACCCATTGCAGCAACAGCCTGTTCAACTGCTTCTCCACCTGCCTTAGAGTTTACGCTTGTTTCTGTTGCAATCGCATCAGTTTTTGAAGCATTATCAGCCGTCTGCCTTATATTTGAAGTCATCTGTTCCATTGTTGCAGAAATTTCTTCTGTAGAGGCAGCCTGTTCAGAAGCTCCTGAAGAAACAGACTGGCTTGCAGCACTTATCTGTTCACCACCAGCCTGAACATGTTGCGCTGCCGTACGGATTTTAAATACAGTTTCTTTCAAGCGGTCAACCATCATTTTTAAGGTCTTTACCATCTGACCGTATTCATCTCTACGCTTTTCAAGTTTGCTGATATCTTTTTTAGAAACACTTGTAATCAGCAGATTTCCGTTTGCAATGTCTTCCAGTGCATACAGAACTGTTTTAAGTCCTTTTAACATTGTTCGTGAAAAAAGAACCGCAATCCAGATTGCAAAACCAACTGCAAAAACAGAGCCGATAATCATTTCGATTATTGTTTTACCAGTCATCCGGTCGTAATCTTTTTTGGGCTGCTCTGCTCCAAGCGCAAATGGAACTCCCGGAATCGGTCTGTATGCACATAAGCGTGTTAAACCTTCCCATTCATAAAGCCCTACACCGCTCTTTCCCGCTTTCATTTTAGCTGTTATTTCACCCCAGGTTTTATACTCAGGGTTTGATAAGCCAAGTTTTTCAGGATTTATATGGTCATCTACAAGTTTCTGTTCTTTATATCCTACAAGGTTTCCGCTTTCTGTAGAAATAATAAACGGACTGCCGCTCAAACCTACTGTTGTTTCTGCACAAAGTTTTACAAGTGCTTCAGGACTTTTATTTAAACAGATTATTCCCTGTATCTGATTGTTTTCATCATAAAATGGAACAGCATAGATAAATGAAGCTTTTCCATTAAGTTTTCCTACAATTATATCGCTTACAGTATTCTTTCCTGTAATTGCTTCTTTAAAATAATTTCTGGTAGAAACATCAACGGCCGCTCCTTCTGAGTTATAGCCGTTTCCATTTTTATCAGCCACAGTAAAATATCTGTGGTCTAATTCAGGTTTTACATCTCCTTTTAGAGAAAGCGCCTTCTGTCTGATAGAAGTTTTTGAACTCCGTATTTCAGGACGAATTGCTATCATTTCAAGTCTTATATATTCAGAAAGCATTTTATTAGAAATGTTATTTGCCATTTCCTTTGATAAACTTTCAATATCTGTATTAGACATGGTTTTTGTAATTTTATTAATATTAATAACAGAAACCGTAGTTAAAACAGCGGCTAAAAAGACAGTTATTACAGTAATAAAAAATACAATGCGTGAACGAATCGAATCCATTATATTCCTCCTTCAAAAACCTTTTTGCGTTACAGCAGCTTTTCTATCGTTTTTTTATCGCTTTAAAGGTCTTGCTAAAATTGTTCTTGCAATCTGCTGCAACGGAACAACTATATCCACACCACCATTTTTTATAGCTTCCGCAGGCATCCCGAATACAATACATGTATTTTCATCCTGCGCTATATTATATGCACCCATATCATGCATTTCTTTCATACCTTTTGCGCCGTCATCGCCCATTCCGGTCATAATTACGCCAATTGCATTTTTGCCGGCAGAAATTGCCGCAGAACGGAACAGAACATCAACAGAAGGTCTATGCCTTGTTACAAGCGGACCATCCATAACTTCTACAAAGTATTTCTGACCGGAGCGCCGCAAAAGTGTATGTTTATTACCAGGCGCAATTAAGGCCTGCCCTGTTACAACTTCATCACCGTCTTTTGCTTCCTTAACCTTCATTTTACAATGGCTGTCCAGACGGGAAGCAAAAGCCGCCGTAAAATGTTCCGGCATATGCTGAACAATTACCATCCCGGGAGTATCTTCTGGTAGCACGGAAAGAAAATCCTTTAATGCTTCTGTTCCACCTGTACTGGCTCCAACAACAATTACGGTTTTTGTAGTTTCAATAACCTTGCGGGCTTCTGTAGGTTTGCTTAAAATTACATCCGGACTTAGTTTTGGCTGAACTTCTTTTCTAGAAGGAACAGCTATATGAACAGCCCTTTCTTTTGGAGAACTGTTATACGCACCAACAAGTGCATCATGCAGCCTTAGTTTATTTTCATCCAGAAAAAGTTTTATACGCGTTGCAGGAGGACGGTAAATTATTGCGGCCGCACCAAGTTCCTTAGCCCTTACAGCCTCTGCGGAACCATCGCATACAAGTGGAGAACAAACCACACAAGGTATCGGGTTTTTAAGATTTTTCAGTTCCTGA
>JAEEGK010025615.1_pt1 | contig 12091 bp, 8 predicted proteins | sample 8958771 | NCBI WGS metagenome assembly JAEEGK01 (sample SAMN16246547, study PRJNA631951) | gut metagenome | biome: gut microbiome; feature: rumen; material: SC-attached | host: Bos | place: Iran: Karaj | collected 2018-10 | reverse complement strand
GCGATACGGAGAATGTGCCGCTCTCCGAGGACATCGATGCTTACTTCAAGCGTGAGGTGCTGCCGTACAATCCCGATGCGTGGATTGATCGGAAGAAGACCAAGGTGGGCTATGAGATTCCGATGACACGCTACTTCTACAAGTACCAGAAGCCGGAACCGTCGGAGGCCATTCAGGTGCGGCTGCTGAACATTGAGGAGGGCCTGACCGCCTCACTGAAAAGCCTTTTTGGTAAGGAGGCATAGTCATGAGGGAGATGAAAGACAGCGGTGTGCCTTGGATTGGGGCGATTCCCAAAGGGTGGTCCTTGCGGAGGATTGGCCAGATGTATAAGGAACGCCGTACAAAAGTAAGTGATAAAGACTATGAGCCTCTTTCTGTTACAATGAAAGGGGTCGTACCACAGTTATCGACGGCAGCAAAAACAGACGCACACGATGATCGTAAATTGGTGAGAAAGGGGGATTTCGCCATCAATAGTCGTTCTGACCGGCGTGGGTCCTGCGGGATTGCTCCTCAAGATGGATCCGTTTCACTCATCAACACGATATTGTGCCCTTTGAGTGAGACTAATTCGGCTTATCTGAATTGGTTATTCCACTCTAATCTATTTGCTGACGAGTTTTACCGGTGGGGGCATGGCATAGTGGATGACCTCTGGACCACCAACTGGTCTGACATGAAGCGCATTTATATCCCATACCCTTCCCTTCCCGAACAGCAGCGTATCGCCGACTTCCTTGACGCCAAGTGCGCGGAGATTGATTCCATCTTGGATGATACTCGGACTTCTATCGATGAGTACAAGAATCTGAAGTTGTCCGTCATCACCGAGGCTGTCACCAAGGGTATTCGCGGGAATCGTCAGATGAGAGAATCTGGTGTTGAATGGATTGGAGAGATTCCTGTTGAATGGGAAATGAAAAAAGTAAAGTTCATTTCGCGAGCTATTTCAAAAGGAAATGGAATAACAAAAGATGAGGTCTTTGAAGATGGAGATATTCCGTGTGTGAGGTATGGAGAAATTTATTCCAAATATAATCGCTCGTTTGAGAAGTGTCTCTCGTCTACAAGGTTATCAATACATGCTTCTCCTCAGTATTTTGACAATGGCGATCTTCTTTTGGCGGGTACAGGCGAGCTAATTGAAGAAATTGGAAAAAGCGTTGTTTATACGGGGAACGAAAAATGTTTGGCAGGTGGAGATATTATTGTTGTTAAACAGGACCAGAATCCTCTGTTCATCAATTATGCCTTGAATAGCGCCTATGCTCAAGGTCAAAAGAGTCGGAACAAAATCAAACTGAAGGTGGTTCATATTTCCGCTTCTGAGATTGGCAATATCCTTCTTGCTTTGCCCCCTATTACCGAACAACAAGAAATCGCCGACTACCTGGACGAAAAGTGCGCCACCATCGACTCCCTCATCGCCTCGAAGGAAGCCCTTATCACCGAACTGGAGGCCTACAAGAAGAGCATCATCTATGAATATGTAACCGGGAAAAAGGAAGTCATATGAAATACAGGAACTACTATTGCACACCCAAATTATCAGAAGGAGATAACGCTTACTATGGCGACGTGGAGGGAGCTCCAGAGATTCCCATGATTGAAGCGGCGACTCTGGATGATTTCGAGCGTCTCTTCCATCAGGCCGTGGACGATTACCTTGACCGCCAAGGCGGGACAAAGCCGAAAACCAACTGGGGCCTTATCATCACGCTCGTTGTCATCGCCGCCGTGATAGTCGCCGCCATTGCCTCCTGCCCTAAGAAGGACCAACATGTGGCCTTCCTGACGGACCGTATCAACACCATCGTGACTGAAGAACTGGCAGAAAGCGGCGGTGGTGGAGATCTTGCACCGTTGGGTCTGATGTTCGGGAACGCCATTGTGGTCCCCCTCGTTGAAAAGTCCCTGAACGTGAACGACAATTTCCTGTTCAGTGTCGGCAAGATTCCCGTCGATGGAAAAGAGAAAGTTGTTACCGTCGGCGCTTTCGGGCACATCTTCTCCGCCTCCAAGGAACAGATGAAGAAGGCTTTGAAGGACAACAAGTATATGAATGATTACCTCGATTTGCTGAAATAATCATACACTGAATTGAAATGAAAAGATTATTCTGTTTGTTTGTTGGGCTCTGTTTATTCGGTTTCGTGTCTTTCGCCCAGAAGGACACGGCAGGTACCGGGATCAAACTATCTCCCAAAGATAGTTTGTTCATAGAAGGAATGGCTTTCATTGCAGAACAGTCAACATATACCCATCCTCGATACAAGCTGTATGGAACAGAGAACATTTACAACCTCATAAAGCTTGATACGGCGACGGGAGCATTGTGGCAGGTGCAATTCGAAATGAATCGGGATTCTGATGCAATGACGGCAGTGATAGACGATACATCGTTGCTTTGGTCTGATGAAGAACCCCGAGCAGGACGGTTTGAGTTATACCCAACAAAGAATATGTATACATTCATTTTGCTGGACACCGAACTCGGCCGGACTTATCAGGTTCAGTGGAGCACGAAGGCCAAAGAACGTTTTCGCATGAGAATCTACTAAGTGAGTCTTTCCATGATACATATCGATAAGACAGAGAAACGTTTCGAGAGCGACATTGAAGCTTTCTTCCTGACCTCGGAAGGCGGCTACACCAAAGGCATGGCTCCCTATAGCCCCGACCTCGGCCTCTTTGACAGCGTCCTGACCGACTTCGTGAAGGAGACGCAGCCGAAGGCGTGGGCGCGTTTCTGCCTCCAGAATAAGGTCAACCCTGAGCGCAAGTTCTGCCTGGAGTTCCAAAATGCCTGTGTCCGTGACGGCGTCATCAGCGTCATCCGGCATGGCTTCAAGCATCTGGGCATAGCCTTCAAGGTGTGTTTCTTCAAGCCAGAGTCCACGCTGAACCAGACCGCCGCTGACCTGTACGCGAAGAACCGGGTCGAAGTCTACCGCCAGTGGCACTACTCGGAGCGGGAGACGCACAAGTCCGTGGATATGGTCCTGGCGGTGAACGGCATCCCGGTGTTCGCCTTCGAGCTGAAGAACCAGATGACCGGCCAGAGCGTCGAGAATGCCGAACTCCAGTGGAAGACCGACCGTGATCCGCGTGAGGTTTGCTTCCAGTTCAACCGCCGAGTCTTGGGCTTCTTCTGCGTGGACCTGTACGAGGCGCGGATGGCCACCAAACTCGACGGGGACAAGACCTTCTTCCTGCCTTTCAACCAAGGCTCTAACGGTCCGGGAGTCGACGGCGGAAAGGGCAATCCCGAGAACACCGACGGCTACGTCACGCACTACATCTGGGATACCGTTTTCCAGAAGGATTCCATGATGGACATTCTTCAGAAGTTCATCCACTTGCAGAAGAAGGATGGTCGAGAAACGCTCATCTTCCCCCGTTACCATCAGCTTGACTGCGTGCGGAAACTTATCTCCACCACATCCGCCGAAGGACCGGGCCATAACTATCTCATCCAGCACAGCGCTGGCTCGGGCAAGTCCAATACCATCGCCTGGGTGGCGTACCGCCTGGCGTCCCTGCATACCGAGGATAATGCACCGGTGTTCTCCTCCGTCATCGTCCTCACCGACCGCACCGTTCTTGACCGCCAGCTCCAGGATACCATCTCTGGCTTTGACCATACTCTCGGCGCCGTAGAGACTATCGGTGACAACAAGACTTCCGCCGACCTCTTGGAAGCCGTCAATCGTGGTGTCCGGATTATCGTCTCCACCATCCAGAAGTTCCCGTATATCTACAAGAACGTGGATAAGGTGCCCGGCAGGAACTATGCTGTCATCGTTGACGAGGCGCATTCTTCCCAGACCGGTACTGCGGCGCTGAAGACCAAAGCCGCTCTCGCCGATACAACTCAGGCAAAGGCCGAATATGCCGAGTATGTGGACGAGTTTGACCCCACTGGTGACAATGATGACCTGATGCTACGGCTCATCGAGGAGATGGCCACCCACGGCAAGCACCCCAACCTTTCCTACTACGCCTTTACGGCCACCCCGAAGCCGCAGACGCTTATGCTCTTCGGTCGAGAGTGCACAGATGGCCGTTACCGCGCTTTCCATGTCTATTCCATGCGTCAGGCTATCGAGGAAGGCTTTATCATGGACGTTCTCTTGAACTACACGACCTATAAGACCTGCTACAAGATTGCAAAGGCCGTGGAAGAGAACCCCGACCTGCCTTCTTCCCGTGCATCCAAGGTTATCCGGAAGTACCAGGAGCTACATCCGTACAATATCTCGCAGAAGGCGGAGATCATCGTCGAGACCTTCAGGGAAACCACTATGCACAAGATTGGCGGCAAGGGTAAGATGATGGTTGTTACGCCGTCCCGTCTGTCCGCCGTCCGCTACTACCACGAGATTAAGCGGTATATCCAGCGGCACGAGTACAACGACATGGACATCCTCGTGGCTTTCTCCGGCGTTGTCAAGGACGGCGATGAAGAATTCACCGAACCGGGTATGAACGTTCGCCCTGACGGTTCCCATATCAGCGAGCTCCAGACCAAGGAGGAGTTCCACAAGAACTTCAACTGCCTCATCGTCGCCAATAAGTACCAGACCGGTTTCGACGAGCCGCTCCTGCATACGATGGTGGTTGATGCGAAGCTGAAGGGCGTGAAGGCCGTGCAGACTCTATCCCGTCTGAACCGTATCTGTGAAGGGAAGAACGACACCTACGTCCTTGACTTCGTAAACACTGAGGAGGACATCCAAGCAGCCTTCCAGCCGTTCTACCAGGAAACGATGCTCTTGGGCGATATAAACGTGAACCTCATCTACGAGACACAGCGAATCCTTCGTGAGTTTGGCATCTACGACCAGCGGGATATTGATACATTCTTCGCGCGTTTGACCGGCGAGGAAGTGCGAGATAAGGAGACGCTCGGCAAGATGACCGGTATCTTGAAACCCGTAGTCGACCGCTATCTTGCCAAGAACGAGGACGACCGCTACCAGTTCCGCCGTAACCTCCGCGCGTTTGTCCGCTGGTACGGATTCATCAGCCAGATCGTCCGTATGTTCGACGCCGATATGCAGAAGGAATACGAGTTCTGTAGCTGGCTGGTTGAACTGGTTCCCGGCGAGAAGGTAGAGATGTTTGACTTGGAAGGGAAGCTGCGCCTGGACTACTACAAGCTGGTCAAGACGCATGAGGGTGACGTAAAATTGGAGAAGAAACCGGGCGAGTACGAAACCTCTGATGGTAGGAGCGCCGCCGGCAGGGACGAAAAGTCTCCGCTGGACGTCATCATCGAACGAATCAACGCCAGGTACGGAGGCACCTTCACTGACGGCGACCGCGTCCTCCTCAGCAACCTGCATTACCGGATGCTGGGCGACAAGAAACTGATGAAGAAGATCCAGCTGGCGAAGGACAAGCAGATCTTCCTGTCCAGCATCTTCCCGAAGTTCTTCGATGAGGCTGCCGCCGAGAGCTATCAAGAGTCGCAGGAAACGTTCTCCAAGCTGTTCGAAGATCAGGAGAAGTACGTGGCGATTATGACGGCCATCGGGGAAATGTTGTTTGCAGAACGGAAGAATGTAGGATAATAGATATTAAGAAAATTGAATATAAGCACCTCTCATGCGCCCTTCCTTCCGGGGTTGACGGCATAATGAAGGAGGTCGAAGAGTTGGGCAATCAATCAGTCAATCTATGGTAACGCCTTATTTCTCATCAATTAGAAAGACGCTCGTAAATGCCATTATTCATGCAGCGGAAACAATTGACATCGCCGTTGCGTGGTTTACGAACGAAGAAATATTCGATGCCGTTTTGGCTCAGCTTGACCAGGGCGTCAAAGTGCGCCTGGTTCTGATTAACGACGATATCAATCACTGTGGAGGGTTGGACTTCCAGAGCTTTGTCAACCAGGGAGGCCAGCTATTCTTTGGCAAGACCGGTTATTTTATGCACAACAAGTACTGCATAATTGACGGGAAATCCGTTTACACTGGGTCATACAACTATACCTACTTTGCGGAACACTCGAACTTTGAGAACATCGTATGCATAGCAGACGAGGTGTCTGCCGTGTCCGAGTACATCAAGAATTTTGAGCTTATCCTGAGCGTCTCTGATTCCGTGACCAACATTGAGGAATACTTGAAGGAGCACCCTTACGCGGTCAATACACATGCAACGAGGCAGATGACGAATAGGGACCTGTATCAAAAGGCAAATGAGTTCTTTGAACGGAAAAATACGGTCCGAGCAGAGGAGATCTTGACAAAAATCGCTCTCTCCACAGAGAATATGGATTCTTACGTTATCAGAGATGTCCTTTACCAGCAGTGGCAGCCTGAATACTGTATTCGTCGCATAGTGGTTACTGGTTCAGAGGTCATTGTAAGTATAGAGAACACGATTCGCAGACGTCAAGGCTATGCCTCGTATGTCACGGTTTATGGAACTGGGCTAGATAAAACTTGGCATTTAGAAACACCTGGGGGCGTTATTTATGCTAATTCAGTAAAGAATATTCGATTCGATGGCACTAGGACACTTTACGAGATTGGCAATAACACTGTATATATTTTCGCCGAGCCTGGTAATAATGTTTTGATTCCCATGTCAGAATACGGGAAAGCATTAAAAGGCGGGCATGTAGGACGTGCCGACTACATGATGCCGATGAATGCTAAGGTTTTTTCTTGCGATATCATTTTCCAAAAGGGCGACTACATTAACGGCACTGTTAATCTTTTCGAAGGGAACAACAATGACCAAGGTCGAATTGGTTATTGGCATTTCTTAAGGGTGAATATGCGTCTTAATAGAGAGCCACTTTGATTGGAAACGTAATATGTATGAAATCACTATATTTGCAACAAGAAATACAGCGTCTTTATGACGCTCAGGCCCGTCTGCCGGCGGCCGTCTCGAATGGGGCGGCCGTTTTTTCATAGGCAACACGCATCCGGGTGTTCTGTTTTGTCTGTCTTTTCGTATATTTGTAGATACAAATTTCTTTATCAAAATATGAAACTCGGGTATACTGTTGCCTTATCTGCCATGATTGGCATAGCCGCTTTGTCTTGTTCCCGCGAAGCCCAGGTTGATGAAATTGTTGGCCAAGAGTTGACCATACGTGCTATCTGGGCAGACTCTCCTGATACTAGGACCGTTCTGCAACCCGATGGAACTAGTGTTTGGTGGACTACTGGAGAGCAGATCAATGCTTTCTATGGAAGCCGGTTTGGTGGCCAGTTTACATCGACGAATACTCAGCCGGCGGCATTCACTACTTTCCAGGGGGCGCTGACTGTACTAACCGGTTCTATTGAGGAGGGGGCCGAGTCGCAGTCATTTTGGGCTGTTTATCCGTATAACAGTGCGAACACCTGTGATGGCAATAGTGTTACCCTGACCGTGCCCGCATCACAGAAGGCGGTGGACGACTCTTTTGGGGATAACCTGTTCCCGGCTGTCGCAACGGGAAAGACGCTTGACCTAGCTTTCTACAATGTCTGCGGTGGCGCCTGCTTTACCGTCGTGAATGAGGGAATTACCGCCATAGCCATACGGTCCAACGGCGGTGAGCCTCTGGTCGGAACGGTTACGGTGGGATTTGGTGAAGATGGAAAACCTGCTTTGAGGAGAATCTCGAATGGGCAAGAGGTCATTATGCTAGCCGCTCCCGATGGAGGCTTTGTCCCAGGAAAGCGTTATTACGCCACCATCCTGCCGAGGACATTCTCTTTAGGCTTTACGATTTCGTTCTTGAAGGGTAATGCGAGCGCTTCCACTTCTTTGGATAAAAGTATCACTGTCAACAGGGCCCGCTTTGGCGTCTTGAATGAAATCGACAAGGACGCGGTGTTCACGGAAGGGGGCAGCAGTGAATTTGGCACCTTGTCCGCCAACCCGCAGGAATTATCTTTTGGCTACGAGGGCGGGGATATGTCGATTGAGGTATCCTCCGACCAGACATGGACGGTTACGAAGTCGACATCTTGGATAAGTGTGGCTCCATATTCTGGAACGGGAAATGGGAACTTAACGGTTAGCGTAGGGCAGAATGCCGGCGAAGAGAGAGAAGGAACAGTCACCATCAAGAGCGCCGATGGAATCTATTCGGCCGAAGTATGGGTTTGCCAGGATGCCGCACCGGCCGAGCAGGAAGTAGTCCCTAATCCAATGCCTTTTGACGGTATGAAACGAGCGTCTACGACCTATGAGGTGCTCATTTACTCGTTCGCCGACAGCAATGGCGACGGCATCGGCGACTTCAAGGGTATTCAGAATAAGTTGGATTACCTGGACGGACTGGGTGTTACGGCCCTTTGGTTATCGCCTGTCCATCCTGCCAGTTCTTACCACAACTACGACATTAATGACTATTACACGGTCAATCCTTTGTACGGGACGGAACAGGACTTCAAGGACCTCATCGATGCCGCGCATGCCAAGGGTATCAAGATTTACATGGACTATGTGCTGAACCATACCGGGAAAGATCACCCCTGGTTCAAGCAGGCATTGGCCGATCCGTCCAGTCCTTATCGAGATTATTACTTCATCAGCTCCAATCCCTCGGCGGACTATTCCACTTTCCCGATGTTGCAGGGAACGTCATATAGTTCATACGAATGGATTCAGACAACATCTGGTTCGCCCAAATTGACCATCACCAAGACGGAAGAAGCCGTGACCTCTGGTAACGCAGACTGGAATCTATATTTCTGGCAGGGTAATACCTCGAAAGCCACGCGGTTCAAAGATAATGGCGATGGTACATTCTTCCTTGTCATGGATATCAACGGTCCCAGCGGAATGCTTGTGCGCAAATATATGAACTGGGATGCGGGTTCCAAGTTCGGCGCTTCCGAAACTGGCACACTGGTTGAGGGGCAGCCTATGTACTTAACCCCTGACGGCTATGACATTAGTTTTACCGGTTCAGGGCGTTATAAGATAGAACTCTCAGATGTGACCACTGAGACCGTCTACTATATGGGCAGCTTTAGCGCTTGGATGCCTGATCTGAATTACGGCGACCCTGCGTCGGCCGAGACCAATCCCACGTTCCAGGCCCTGGCCGCGTCGGCCGACAAGTGGATCAACCTGGGAATCGATGGGTTTAGACTGGATGCTGTAAAGCATATCTGCGGTGGCATCAGTTCCTTCAACAACACGAATAACCAGACGCTGTTAAACAAGTGGTATGCCCACTGCAATGCCACTTATAAGGCGGCGGGACACTCCGACGACATCTTCATGGTTGGAGAGGTTTGGGATTTGCACGGGGTCGAGAAGAGCTACTACAAGGGCATCAACTCCTGCTTCGAGTTTGCTTACTTCGATGAGCTGAAGAAAGCGCTGAACGGCAATGCTTCCAGCTATGTGTCCACGGTGAGCGGCTTTATCGCCGACCATACGGCGGTGCGGCAGGATGCTGTAACGTCCATCTTCATGACAAACCACGACCAGGACCGTGCGGCGGAAGCCCTCGGCAAGAACGCGGCGAAGGAGAAGCAGGCGGCCGCGATGATGCTCACCACGCCCGGCAAGCCTTTCGTGTACCAGGGCGAAGAACTGGGCTATTACGGTACGAAGAGCGGTGGCGACGAGTATGTCCGTACGCCGATGCTCTGGGACAAGGCCGGCAAGCAGTGCGCCAGGCAAGGCGTGAACAACAAGGTGGACAACAGCATGCTGAAGGCGGAGATCTCCGTGGAGGCCCAGGAAGCCGACGCGAATTCCCTCCTGAACGTGTACAAGACCTGGAGCCGCCTCCGCAACATCTACCCGGCCCTTGCCAATGGCACCATGGCGGTGGCCCCGTACAATGGAGGGAGTCTTGCCGCGTGGTATATGTCCTCTGGGAATCAGGTACTTCTTGTGCTCCATAACACATCCTCTGCACGCTCCGTGACGGTAACCGATGACACTTCTCATCCAGTCGCCGTCTTGGGTACAGCGACTATCGCTGGCGAGACTCTCAAATTAGGAGCAAACTCGTCCGTGGTCTTCCAGATTCAATAACCGACAAATGCTGTATTATGGAACGACAGATAATTAATGGAGTGGAGACAAAAAAGAAGGCTGTTTATGTGACTCCTTCGGGGCGCGAAGTTCCACTTCGGCTTGAAAACGCCCTGTGTGGCAGTCCACTCCCTGGGGGGAATGAAGACATCGGTTATGATGATTGGGATTAACCAATGACCCTCCCAGAAGCCATAGTATACCTCCTCTCCAGCTCCGGCTATGGTATGAAAACTAACCAAATCGCCCGTGAAATCAATGAACGCGGCCTCTTCCAGCGTTGGGATAAGGAGCCAGTTTCAGAGAAGCAGATTTGGGCGGTGGTCCTGTCTCATCCAGAAACCTTTGTCAAGTCGGATGGGAGGATACGGCTAATGATATAAGTTTGCGGATTTTATTATATTTGCAACAAGAAATACAGCGTCTTTATGACGCTCAGGCCCGTCTGCCGGCGGCCGTCTCGAATGGGGCGGCCGTTTTTTTCGTAGCCCGTTATGGGGTCTCCGTAAATCAAAAACGAACGAAATCAACCATTATCCAATCCTTTTTTGTAGTTTTGTAAGTTAGAGCATTTCCGCATTATGAATAGTAACACTAACGAACTCACTACTCCGGCCGCTTACATAGCTCCGTCTTTGAGAATCATTTCCACCAACATGGAAACCTCGTTTATGGCATCCAATCTTGAGCCCATCGATGGTGGAGATGAACCGGATATTGATTGGTAAAACACAAGAATACGACATGAAACGTATAGCATTATACATTGGACTTGCCGCAGCTCTGGTGGCATCCTGTTCCACTCAGGAGAAAGATTACCAAACTCCCCTCCAAGATGACGTTGTGTTCCACGCCTCTTTCGAACAACCAATCGATGAGGGCACAAGGGTCTATGCCAATGAAGACCTTCTCCTTCGTTGGACAGCTGATGATCGGGTGAGCATATTCAACAAACTGACCTATAATCAAGAGTACAGGTTTACCGGACAGACTGGAGCCAACGCCGGCGGGTTCAAAAAGGTCGACAATGACGAGTTCGTAACGGGTAATACCATTTCGCACGTGGTTTCCGTTTATCCTTATCAAGAATCTACGGCTATTTCTGAGGGAGAAGAGATTCGCCTCACCCTTCCAGCAGAACAACACCATGCCGAGAATACCTTCGGGCTCGGTGCCAATACGATGATTTCAGTCTCTGATGACAATGTTCTTATGTACAAGAACATGGGCGGTTATCTGATGCTCAAGTTATATGGTGAAGGCGTTTCGGTGTCATCTATCACTTTGAAAGGCAATAATGGTGAGAAGTTGGCGGGAAATGCTACTGTGAAGATGCCCCTGGATGGAACGCCTACAGTAGAGATGGCATCGGATGCATCGACGGAAATCACCCTGACCTGTGATACGCCGGTCCAGCTGGGCGCGACGGCTGAAAAGAGCACGCAGTTCTGGTTCGTTATTCCTCCTGTGACTTTCAGTAAGGGCTTTACAATTGCGGTGAATAGTAGTTCCGGACTGTTTGTAAAATCGACCTCGAACGATATCTCCCTCGAGAGAAACAAGTTGTCAAAGATGTCTCCGATTGAAGTTGACTTGCCAATCCTGAATAGTGTGATCTACTATACAAGTTCAAACGGCGAGATTGTTTCCCCCTCCAAAAACGCATTTGGAGCAACTATTGTCTCAAATGAGTATTTTGATGGGAAAGGTCGTATTATTTTCGATGGTGTGGTGACATCTATTGGGGAAAAAGCCTTCTTTTTTAATGGTTATCTAACCAGCATCATTATTCCTGAAGGCGTAAAAAGCATAGGACTGAATGCTTTTGCGGGCTGCACGAATCTTGAAAGTGTCAGTTTGCCGGAGGGGCTAATTAGTTTAGGGGGCTCTTCATTTGAAAAGTGTTCAAGTCTCACCAGTATCACTCTTCCTGAGAGTGTGACCACGATCGACAATTGGGCCTTTGCTGACTGTACCGGTCTAAAGGGCATACGCATCCCGGAGAATGTTACAAACATCGGAGAAGGAATCTTTTGTGGTTGTGAGTCTCTGTTTTATTTTCTTGGAAAGTTTG
>JAEEGK010025614.1_pt1 | contig 12091 bp, 15 predicted proteins | sample 8958771 | NCBI WGS metagenome assembly JAEEGK01 (sample SAMN16246547, study PRJNA631951) | gut metagenome | biome: gut microbiome; feature: rumen; material: SC-attached | host: Bos | place: Iran: Karaj | collected 2018-10 | reverse complement strand
TGCGTCGGCGAAAGCCGCCGTCGAGTATAGCGGGCACCGGCTGTGCCCGCGGAATAAGATTCAGGAGGTGTCACGATGTCCACTGTCAGAACCTATCAGCCGAAGAAGCGTCAGCGCAGCAAGGTGCACGGCTTCCGCAAGAGAATGTCCACCCGCAACGGGCGCAAGGTGCTGGCCCGCCGCCGTGCGAAGGGCCGCAAAGAGCTCACCCTCTGATCCCCGCTGAACCAGGGCGAACATGAAGAACACGGTATCCCTGAAGGGCAACCGCTCCTTCCGCAGGATGTACACCAAGGGCAAAAGCGCGGCGTCCGGCACCGTCGTCCTCTATTGCAGGCGCAACGGCTCCGGGTCCAACCGCTTGGGCCTCACGGTGGGCACCAAGGTGGGCAAGGCTGTCCGGCGCAACCTGATCCGCCGCCGCCTGCGGGAGATCTATCGGCTCCATGAAGGGAGCTTCCGCCGGGGATGGGATATCGTGGCTGTCGCCAGGACCAAGGCGGCGGAGGCGCCCTACCGCGAACTGGAGGGCGACTTCCTTCGGGCCGCCGCGAGGCTTGGCCTCATTCTGCCATGAGCCAGTTTCTTTTGAAGCTCATCCGCTTCTACCGAAAGTACCTGTCCCCAGCCCGCCCCCCCTGCTGCCGTTTCGTTCCCACCTGCTCGGAATATGCCGTGCAGGCCATCGAGAAATACGGCGCGCTCAAGGGCTCCTGGCTGGCGCTCAGGCGGCTCCTTCGCTGCCACCCCTTCCATAAGGGTGGCTATGATCCTGTGCCCTGAAGAGGGCACCATTTCTCTTTTCCCCGGATTTTTACGAAAGGAGCGCAGACTTTGGATTTCATCGCAAAACCCTTCGGCTGGCTGTTGATGTGGCTCTACGAGTTCACGAAGAACTACGGCGTCGCCGTTTTCCTCTTCGCCCTGGTGGTGAAGGTGGTGCTGCTGTATTTCTCCGCCAAGAGCAAAAAGAGCATGATGCGACAGTCCCGTTTTACCCCTTATCTGAAGGAATTGGAGGCCCGCTACGAGGGCAACAAGCAGAAATACCAAGAGGAGGTTGCCAAGCTCTACAAGGAAGAGGGCATCAATCCCATGGGCGGCTGCCTCTGGAGCCTTCTGCCCTTCCCCATCCTGCTGGCCCTCTACCGTGCCATCCGCTTCCCCATCACCATCATGATGGGCGTTTCCAAGGAGGCTTACGCGCAGATCCAGGAGCTGCTGACCTCCCTGGGCTTTGAGTCCGCCGCCGGCGCCCGCGCCGCGGCCTACGCGCAGATCTATGAATCCCAATTCATCACCAGCCATTTCGACAAATTCGCGGGCATCAGCGACAAGCTGAAGCAGCTGGATTACGGCTTCCTGGGCCTGGACCTGAGCCAGCAGCCCAGCTTCCGCTTCTGGGAGTTCAGTAAAGCCGGCGGCACCCTCTGGTCCCAGTGGGGCCTGTTCCTGATCCCGGTGGTCGCCGCCCTGCTGAGCTATGCCCAGAGCAAGATCAGCACCGCCGGCAGCCCCCAGGACCCCCAGACTGCCAGCACCAGCAAGACCATGCTGCTGATGATGCCGCTCATGTCCCTCTGGATCGGCTTCGTCATGCCCGGCGCTCTGGGCCTGTACTGGATCGCCACCTCCGTCTTCCAGATCATCCAGGACTATGTCCTGACCAAGATCTTCAACAAGCAGCTGGACGCGGAGGACGCCGACCGCAACGCCCGCCTCAAGGCCAAGGCCGACGAGATCGAGCGCAAGCGAGAGGAGACCAAGCGCCTGCGGGAAGAGGGAGCCACCACGGCTAACCCCAACACCAGTAAGCGCAAGGTTCAGAAGAACGAGAAGCAGAAGGTCCTGGAAGAGGCCAACAAGTGGGAAAACGCCAACCGGCCCAAGAAGGTCGGGGAGGAAGAGCCCTCCCGCGTCGGCGACCGTCCCTATGCCCGCGGCCGCGCCTATATGGCGGAGCGCTTCGGGCCCAATGCCCCGGCGGAGGCGTCCGCCTCCGCGCCGGAGGAGCAGGCGGAAGCCCCTGCTGCGCCGGAGGAGATCCCCTACGGGGAGAATTCCATCACCGAGGGCGAGATCAAAGACACGAGCAAAATAATGGAGAATAAAGATGCTGAAAGCGATTGAAACTACGGGAAAGAACGAGGAGGAGGCCATATCCGCCGCCCTGCGGGAACTGGGCAAAGGCCGGGACGAGGTCTCCGTGGAGATCCTCGAACGGTCTAAATCCGGCTTTCTCGGCATCGGCGCCGTACCGGCCAAGGTGCGGGTGTCCTATGAATATGTGGAGTCCAACGCGGAAAAGGCGGAGGTCTTCCTGAAGGGCCTGCTGGAGCGCCTGGGCTCGGACGCCGTGCCCGTGGTGGAGTCCGGCTTGGACGAAAAGGGCGAGGAGTGCCTCAGCGTGAACCTGACCGGGGAAAAGCTGGGCATGCTGATCGGCCGCCGGGGCGAGACCCTGGACGCCATCCAGCACCTCACCGGCTACGTCATCAACCGGGGCCAGGGCAAGCGTATCCACGTCAGCGTGGACGCCGAGGAATACCGGGCCAAGCGGGAGGAATCCCTGAAGAGCCTGGCCTACAAGGTCGCGGCCAAGGTCGTGAAGTACCGCAAGAATATGACGCTGGAACCCATGAATTCCTATGAGCGCCACGTCATCCATACTGCATTGCAGGACTATGAAGAGGTCAGCACTTATTCCACAGGCAGCGAGCCCAACCGCCGCGTCGTGGTCGCCTACGGGCGTCCCCGCCGCACGGAGCGCAAGGGCGGCCGCGCCGAAGAGGAATAAGAGGAGGAGAGGAGGACTGAATATGGTACTCGATAAGCTGAAGCAGATCATCGCCGAGCAGTTCGGCATCGACACCGACGCCATCAGCGAGGACACGGACATCGTGGCCGATCTGGGGGCGGATTCCCTGGATGTGGTGGAGATGATGATGGCCCTGGAAGAGGAATACGGCATCACCATCGACGACTCCAAGATCGCGGACCTGAAGACCGTGGGCGACGTAGCCGCCTGCGTGGAAGGCATGCTGTAATGGTGAACGATATGGACAACAAGGAAGAACTGGGCTACGAGATCGTCGAAGAGGACGACGGCAGCCGGGGCGACTGGGACGGTGAGACCGCCGAGGGCGGCTGCAGCGGCGACTGCGAGGGCTGCTCCGGCTCCTGCGAAGGCTGCTCCGGTTCCTGCTCCCAGCAGGACCTGCGGGCCCAGGCCCACCCCATGAGCCATGTGAAGCGGGTCATCGGCGTGGTCAGCGGCAAGGGCGGCGTGGGCAAGAGCCTCATCACCTCCCTCTCCGCCGTGATGATGAACCGCAAGGGCTATAAGACCGGCATCCTGGATGCGGATATGACCGGACCCTCCATCCCTCTGGGCTTTGGCATCCATTCCCGCGCCCAGGCCAATTCTTACGGCATCCTCCCCACGGCGTCTGCCAAGGGCGTGGGCGTCATGTCCGTGAACCTCTTCCTGGATGAAGAGACGGAGCCTGTGATCTGGCGGGGCGCCATCGTGGCCAACACCGTCAAGCAGTTCTGGACCGACGTGGTCTGGGGTGATGTGGATTACCTCTTTGTGGACATGCCTCCCGGAACCGGGGACGTGCCCCTGACCATCTTCCAGTCCCTCCCGGTGGACGGCATCATCGTCGTCGCCTCCCCCCAGGAACTGGTGGGCATGATCGTCACCAAGGCGGTGCGCATGGCCCAGATGATGGACATCCCCATCCTGGGCATCGTGGAGAATATGTCCTGGTTCCAGTGTGACAAGTGCGGCGAGAAGCATTTTATCTACGGCAAGAGCCGCCTGGAGGAGGCCGCCGCCAAGTACGGCCTGAAGATCCTGGCCCGGCTCCCCATCCGGCCCGACGTGGCCGCCGCCGTGGACGCCGGCAAGATCGAGGACGTGGACTTCCCCGAAATGGAGGAAGTGGCCGCCGGCATCGCGGAAGCGCTGCCCGTGGAAAAAGAGTGAAAGAATAAAGGGGCTGTATCGAACAGTCCCTTTATTTCTTTTTGCCTGTTGCGCACAAGGCGCAAACTGGCGAAATATGCACGGATTGACGGTTTAGGCTTTGAAGTTCAGAATAGGCTTTTCATTGGATTTCTTTTTATAGCTTTTCAAGCGTGGATATCAAATTACCTTCTTCGTGTTCCGCGTAGATGACGGAATATATGCTACCAAAAATCAGGCAGCCGCCATTCCGAAACTGCTGGCGCATCGGAGATTGAGGAGAAAAAGAGATGATGATGGAAACCGTGCTCCGGAACTACCATCAGGAGCATTTGATGGAGTATTATCGACAACTTGACAAGCATGGAAAAGAAAAACTGGAACGGCAGGTGCTTGCGTTTGACTGGTCTTTGCTGAAATCGCTGGAAGAACAGCCGAAAGTTCATAGCAGGGACCGCTTTGCTCCCATTTCCGTTTTGACGGCCGAAGAGATCGGGAAGAACGGCCATACTTACGAAATCATGGGGATCGACGCGATCAAACGGGGAAAGGTCGGCGCTGTACTGCTGGCAGGCGGACAAGGCTCCCGGCTGGGATTCAACGGTCCCAAGGGGACACTGAATATCGGAAAAACGAAAGACGTTTTTGTGTTTGAGCTGCTTTTAAAGGAACTGACCCGTGTTGCCGAAGAAGCAGGCGCTTTCATTCATCTGTATGTCATGACCAGCGATTCAAATTACGATCAGACAGTGGCCTTCTTTCGGGAAAAGGGCTGCTTCGGATACCCAAAAGACCACATTCACTTTTTCGTGCAGGAAAACCTTCCGGCAGTGGATTTATCCGGAAGGCTGCTCATGTCAGCAATAGACTCCCTTGCCCTCTCTCCCAACGGCAACGGCGGCTGGTTCCTCTCGCTGGCAAAAAACGGCCTTTTGCAGCATGTGCATGAGTGCGGCATCCGGTGGCTGAATGTCTTTGCCGTGGATAATGTGCTGCAGAAGATCGCCGACCCGAAGTTTATCGGAGCTGTGATTGCTGCCGGGGCAGATTGTGGGGCAAAAGTGATTCGCAAGACCGGCCCGGAGGAAAAAGTCGGCGTCCTGTGTCTGGAGGATGGGCGACCTTCTATCGTGGAATATTATGACCTGGGCAAAGATATGGCGGAGTTGCGGAATGACGACGGCGAGCTGACCTACGGACATGGCGTGACATTGAATTACCTTTTCCGTGTGGAAGCCCTGGAAAAGGTGGATATGCGCAGAATGCCGGTACATCTTGCGAAAAAGAAGATACCGTATGTGACTGCGGATGGCAAAGGGATGACCCCGCAGGGAGAGAACGGGTATAAGTTTGAATACCTTGTGTTGGATCTCATCAAACTGATGAAGGACTGCCTTCCTTATGAAGTGATCAGGGAGAAAGAGTTTGCCCCCATTAAGAACAGAACAGGGGTGGATTCTGTGGAGACCGCACAGGCATTGCTGGAGAAAAACGGTATCTGCCTGTAATGGCTTACATAGAGCGCTGATTTCAGAAAAGATCCGCGCTGCGGAGTGAACATCGCCTCCGCAGCGCGGTTTTTATGTTTTTTGCGATGAAGCGGAAAAAAGCACGGCGAAATCCGTCATAAGGGGTGAAAGGAGGCGACGCCATGGAAGATCGGGAGATCGTACAGCTCTATTGGGACCGGGACGAGCGGGCCATTGAGGAGTCGGAGCGGAAATACGGCGGCCTCTGCCGCAGCGTAGCCCTGCGGGTGCTGGAGAGCAAGGAGGACAGCGAGGAATGTGTCAGCGATACCTGGCTGCGCAGCTGGAATGTGATCCCGCCCCAGCGCCCGAGCCTGCTGGGGGCCTTTCTCGCCCGCATCACCCGGAACCTGGCCCTGGACCGCTGGCGTGCTGCCCAAGCGAAGCGGCGAGGCGGCGGGGAAACGGCCCTGGCCCTGGAGGAACTGGGGGACTGCGTTTCCGGCGTCCGTCTGGAGGACGAAGTGGAGCGGCGGGAGCTCACGCGAGCCCTGAATACATTTCTCCGCAGTCTGCCGGAGGGGGATAAGCGTGTTTTTCTCCGGCGATACTGGGCTGTGGAGACCCTGGAAAGCCTGGCAAAACAGGAGGGGATTAGCGTGAGCGCGCTCCACCGCAGGCTGAGGAAGCTCCGTGCTGCCTTGGCGGACCATCTAAGAAAGGAGGGGATCGAACCGTGACGGCCATGGAACTGATGGATACCCTGGGAGAAGTTGACGAGAAGCTGTTCTGGCCCGTGCTGGAAGCCCCGGTGCGCCGGAGGACCCGCCGCGCCTTGCGCACCGTGTTGATCGCGGCGGCGGTGCTGGCCCTCCTGGCCCTGGCGGCCCTGGCCGCTTCGGAGAGTGGGCTGCTGGAGCGCTTCTTTCCGGGGCGCTACGACCTCATCTCGGACTTCGTCTATCATGAGACGGTGACCGTGGAGAACGACACCCTGCGCCTCACCCTCCATGAGGCGGTGACGGACGGGTTTTATGGCCTCCTGGCCTTTTCTGTGGAACGGCTGGACGGGGGCGAAATGGAGGGCTGGAGCCTGGACGGGAAATTCACTCCCATGAACGAGGAGGGCTGGCCCATCCAATACGGGGGCAGCTGGACGGAAAACCTGACCACCGGGGAGGAGACCCCGTCCCGCCGCTGGTTCGTCTGGATCACCTATGCCCGGACCGACCTGCACCGTATCTCCGTGCAGTTGGACGGGCTCCACCGGCCCAAGACGGGGGAGCGGCTGCGCACGGAGAGTTTGACGGCGGAGGCGGAGCTGTTCCTCTGCCCGGTGAAGACCGCGACCAGGGTCGGCGCCGCGGACGGAAAGGAGCTTTATCCCACCATCGTGGTCTCGCCCCTCTCCTTCTATGCGGGCGTCCTGCAAAATCTGAACGGAATGACGCCGGAGAATGCGCCGAAGCAGAAATCCTCCCGCACCATCGGCGGACCGGCGGAACGCCGGGTGGAGCTCCTGTTCAAGGATGGGCGCAGCCTGGACGTGTCGGACAAGATCCTTCGCCGGGACAGCACGGAGTCCTCCTTCGGCACCACATCCCTCTATGGCGTTTTTGACGAATTACTGGATCTTGACCGGGTCCGGGCGGTGCGCATCGAAGGCGAGGAATTCCCACTGAAATACGGGGAAGTGCCGTCGCCCCGCCATGGTCTCAGCGGTGTGCCGATCCTGGAATCCATGCGGGCCTGGGCTTACGGCAGCCATGAGCCGGTCCACCCGGACCTGCGGGCGGAAGCGGGGGAAGTTTCCCTTGCCCTGGATGGGATCTGGACCGACGGCTATACCACGGAGCTGCTGCTGGATATCTCCGCGCCCCGTGAGGAAAAATACTGGCAGCTGGTCTGCAATGGCGGTGCCATCACCTTCGCCGCGGAGGACGCGAAAGGCAGGCCCCTGGCCGTGGGCGTCATGCCGGGAGGTCTCTTCAATCTGATGACCCTGGCGGTGACCTGCTCCGATCGGGCGGCCCGGCTCACCATCGGCGACGGGGATGCCGTGCTGGTGATCCCCCTGGATATGAAGGAGCTGAGCCGGATACCTCAGATCGAGCCACGGGAGGCCGATCCGACATGGACGACGAGAGAGATCGGATAAAACAAAACAGCCGCGCCTCTGCCCATCGGCAGAGGCGCGAATATTAAAACCAAATTACACTATCAGCTCCGTCACCAGGGAGGCGAATTCCGCCGGGTCCGGAATGGTCGCCCCGGCGTAGAGCAGGGCTTCGTAATACAGCAGCTTTGCGTATTTCGCCGCCTTTTCCTGGTCGCCGGTGTAGGCCCGCACCAGGCTCTCAAAGACGGGGTGGCCGGGGTTCAGCTCCAGCACCCGCTCCGCCTTGATCTTGTCGCCGCTGCCGGGGATGGAGGCAAAGTATTTCTCCATCTCCAGGGTGATCTCCCCCTGAGTGCCCAGGCAGACCGGGGCGCTCTTCAGGCTGCCGGAGAGCTTGACGGCGCTGACGGCTCCATCCAGCTTCTCCTTGATGAAATCCAGCATGGCCGAGTTGGCCTTCTCCTGCTCCGCCAGCTTCTCTTTGTCCCCCTCGTCCCCCAGGCCCAGGTCAGAGGCGTTGACGTTTTTCAGCTCCTTCTCCTCATAGGTACCCAGCATGTTCATGACGAATTCATCCACCTCGTCCGTGAGGTAGAGGATGGCCCAGCCCTTTTCCCGGATGGGCTCTGCCTGGGGCAGCTTGTCCAGGCGGGAAATGGTGTCGCCGCAGGCATAGTAGATGTATTTCTGCTCCTCCGGCATGGCCGCGACGTAGTCCGCCAGGCTCACCGGCTTCTGGGCCGTGGAGGAGTAGAACATCAGCAGGTCCTGCAGCAGCTCCCGCTTCATGCCGTAGTCGTTGAGGATGCCGTATTTCAGCTGGAGGCCGAAGGCCTTGTAAAAGCTGTCGTACTGTTCCGGCGCGTCGGTCATGAGCTTTTTCAGTTCGCTCTTGACCTTCTTTTCCAGGTTGGCGGCGATGACCTTCAGCTGCCGGTCGTGCTGCAGCAGCTCGCGGGAGATGTTCAGGCTCAGGTCGGGGGAGTCCACCACGCCCCGCACGAAGCGGAAGCACTCCGGCAGAAGGTCGGTGCACTTGTCCATGATGAGCACGCCGCTGGCATAGAGCTGCAGGCCCGCCTCATAGTCGCGGGAATAGTAGTTATAGGGGGCCTTGGCGGGGATGAAGAGCAGGGCCTTGTAGCTGACGCTGCCCTCCGCACTGACCCGGATCACCTTCAGGGGGTCGTCGGCGTCATAGAACTTGTCCTTGTAGAATTTGATACAGTCCTCGTCGGATGCCTCCGTCTTAGAGCGCTGCCAGATGGGCACCATGCTGTTGACGGTCTCATCCCCCATCTTGATAGGGTAGCGCACATAGTCGGAGTATTTCTTGATGAGGCTCTTCAGCCGCCACTCGCCCAGGAATTCGGAGTATTTTTCTTCCTCCGTGTCCGGCTTGATGGTGAGGATGATGTCGGTGCCGTGGTCCTCCTTCTCACAGGGCTTGATGGTGTAGCCGTCGGCGCCGCTGCTCTCCCACTGGTAGGCCTGCTCCGTGCCGTATTTTTTGGAAATGACCGTCACCTTTTCCGCTACCATGAAGGCGGAATAGAAGCCCACGCCGAACTGGCCGATGACGTCGATATCCTCCCCGGCGGCGGCCTCCTTATCCATGTTTTCCTTGAAGCTCAGGGAGCCGGAGCGGGCGATGACGCCCAGGTTGGAATCCAGCTCCTCGTCGGTCATGCCCAGGCCGTTGTCGGAGATGGTGATGGTCCGCGCTTCCTCGTCGGGGGTGACGCGGATGAAAAAGTCGCTCCGGTCCAGGCCCACGCTGCCCTCGGTGAGGGACTGGTAGCACAGCTTGTCGATGGCGTCGCTGGCGTTGGAGATCAGCTCCCGGAGGAAGATCTCCTTGTGGGTGTAGATGGAGTCGATCATCAGCCCCAGCAGGCGCTTGGATTCTGCTTTGAACTGCTTCTTTGCCATGATGAACACCTCTTTACGTATTATCTGCCATAGCTTTCGCTATGGCAGAGTGAACTGGTATATTATTATCTTTCATCTCTTATTATATCACTTTTTTTCCCGCTTTCAACGGCGGACTGTGAATTTTCGGTGAATTTCCGGCGCCTGGACCCGGCGGACAAAAAATGCGGCAGGTATGACGAAAAAGTTGTTGACAAGCCGCGGTGATTCTGCTATTATCTCTCGTGCTGGTGTTCGCCGTCATGCTGGTGTAGCTCAGTCGGTAGAGCAGCTGATTTGTAATCAGCAGGTCGGGGGTTCAAGTCCGTCCACCAGCTCCAGCCCTTCCTTGGGGCGCAAGTGAATACGGGGGTGTTCCCGAGTGGCCAAAGGGGACAGACTGTAAATCTGCTGGCTATGCCTACGGTGGTTCGAATCCACCCGCCCCCACCAATTCGTTAAAATCTCAACACAACTGTGTTGAGATTTTAATATTTCCCACACCTTTTCAGGGATTTCAGGCTTCATCCTTTATGTGTCCGTGCCAGGTTTTCCAAGCGAATTGCGAAAGCTGAAACGCGAGTATAGGTGAAATACGAGCGTGCCAATGCTCCCGAATTTCTCTCCGAAAACGGCTTTGACCCACAGCCGACCCACACCAGAAAAAACTGAGAATAAAAGCAGCGAAATCATACATTGTACAAAACACCGGGAGCGCCGTGACCCACCGGGGTTTCGGCGCTCCCGGTGTCCTTATCTTTGTTTACTCTGTCACAGGCTCTGTGCCATCAGGCTCCCCATCATGTCCGCCGCTTCGGCTTGCTGGCGGTTCGTTGTGTGGGTGTAGGTCCGCAGGGTGAAGCCCGCGTCGTAGTGTCCCAGCATCCCGCTGACCGTCTTGATGTCCACCCCGTTTTGCAGCATCATGGTCGCCGCCGTATGCCGCATATCGTGGAGCCGAATGTGCTTCAAGCCAGCCCCCTTGAGGATCTTTTCATGCAGACTATTGACCGTGTCCGGGTAGTACATTCCGCCAGTTGCCGGTGAGGGGAACATGTAGGGGTTGTCCGGGTGCTTGGCGTGTTCTTCCTCCAGCAGCCGGATCACCTCCCTAGAGACGGAGAGGGTGCGGATGGAGGTCTCCGTCTTGGGCCTTGTCACCCTGACCCCGCCTCCCCGGATGGCCACGGCCTGCTTGTCCACGCGGAGCGTCCGGCGCTCCACATCCAGGTCTTCCCACCGAAGAGCGGCCAGTTCTCCCTTCCGCAGGCCCGTGCAGAGTTCCAGGAAGAACATGGCCAACACGCCCCGCCGCTCCGCTTCCCGGAGGTAGGCCCGGATGTCCTCCTGCGGCAGGATCTGCATCTCCTGCTTTTGCAGTTTCGGCGGGATGCAGTCGTCGCAGGGATTGCGGAGGATGAGGTGTTCCTTCACCGCCCGTTCCAGGCATTCATGGAGCAGGGTGTGCAGACTTCGCACGTAGGAAGCACTGAGGCCAGGGTTTCTGTCCTTCTGCTCCTTGCGGATGCGCCCGTGCTCTTTGGTGTCGTTGTACAGCGTTTGGATATCCCGCGCCGTAAGCTTTTTCAGGGGGATGTCCCCCAGGGCGGGAAGAACGCGCTGCCGGAGAAGTGCCTCATAGGAGCGCCGGGTCGAATCCCGGATGTTGGGTTCGGCATAGAGCTTATACCAGTTCATCGCCCAGGCTCCCACGGTGTATTCCTCCGCTCTGGCGACGTCCACCTTTCCGGCTTCCTCCAGGGCGGCCTTCAGCTTTTCCTTGACCTCCGCCTGGGTCTTGCCCAGCACGTTCCGGCGGATGGGCTTTCCCGCCTCGTCGTGCCCTGCGACATAGCGGCCTTCCCAGCGCCCGTCGCTCCGCTTACGGATGCTTCCCTCGCCGCTGGCTCTGCGTTTACTCATGGGTTTTTCCCTCCCGGATGACCGCCATGATGAGCCTGGCTCCCAGGAGGAAGCCAGAGCGGAAGCTCTCGTAGGCCGTGAGGCCGTCCAGCTCGTCGTGGCAGTTGACTAGCTCCAGCAGATGCTCCTTTGCCGCCCCCTCCAGGTGCTCCGTGAGCCAGGCTTCGTCCTGCTTGAAGGATTCCAGCAGGACTTCTGCCTCCACTCCCTCCAGGTACTCCCGCTCGTTGGGCCGGAGCTCTCCGTAGTACAGATCAGAGATGATGTCACTCATGTTCCCGCCTCCTTGCGCTTTTGTCAGCACGAACAAATACCACAGAGCACCCCGGAAGTCTACTGAATTATTCTCCACCATCGGAACTTTTCGCGTCGATCCAAGCGACGAGCTTGTCCCTGGGGATAAGGATACGGGAGCCGATGGTCAGAGAGGGAAAGCCTTTCTCCTTCACCAGCTCGTATGCTCCGGCCCGACTGATCCCAAGCACCGACGCCACCTCCGGCACCGAGAGCATAAGGGGCAACTCGTCGAACGTCTTGTACTTCTCCTGTTTCATGCGTTTCCTTTCCGCTCCCGCAGTCGCGGGAGCCTTTTCTCTTTTTGCTTGCGTCTTTATGATGTACTTCCCCTCCACCTCCTGGGGTGGGCTGATCCACTTGACTCGACAGTCTTACCAAGGCGTCTCCATCGCAGGCCCGGTT
>JAEEGK010025613.1_pt1 | contig 12092 bp, 11 predicted proteins | sample 8958771 | NCBI WGS metagenome assembly JAEEGK01 (sample SAMN16246547, study PRJNA631951) | gut metagenome | biome: gut microbiome; feature: rumen; material: SC-attached | host: Bos | place: Iran: Karaj | collected 2018-10 | reverse complement strand
GCAGCCTTGCATCAGGGCTCTTACATCATCTTAAAACAGCGGGCCGGCGAAATGACACAAATCCTGCGTGCGGGAAAACTTGTTGCTCTTGGCGAAATCTGCATTGCAGATGATACTTTTGCAATCCGCGTGGGTGAACTTAAGGGATAAAAGTAAGGAGGGGGAAGTCCTCCTCCTCGCGGCGCGAGTTTCCGAAGGAAACTCGGTAGTGAGCGAAGCGAACGGACTACCCCCTCTGCGGGCTCAAACGTCGCCCGCAACGCCTGCTTTCATTCCTTATCAAAAGTCACATCAGTTTCCTTCAGCTTTTTCTACAGCGTAACTGCGGTTTTTGAAGAGTTCAGCAACATCTGAATCTACAAAGCCCAGTTCGCACTTAACGTCTTGTGATTGCCAGTCATTGATTTTAACTCGTTTCCATCCACGCTTAAAGTAATCATTACATTCCCAGATTAAAGGGCAGTAATTATATTTATCACAGTTATCAAGAACATTTGTCATCCATTTGATGTCATCATTTTTTCTGACATAAGTTCCATCAGACTGCTTTAGCATTGCAACCGCATATTCGCCTACAATTACACCATATCCTTCATTTGTAAAACGCTGCATCTGGGCAAAATCTTCATTCTGCTCTTTTACTTCCTGTGCAGTACCCCAGCTGTTTGCAACACTTGCCCAGCCTGCATCTTCTGAAAGAATTGAATAAGCAGCAGGTCCGTAATAATGCACAGATACCAGAAGTTTTTTAATATCTTCATTTGCAGAATCCTTTGGCATTTTATAACGTCTATCGGCAGTATAAGTCATACTAGTGTCATAACCTGGCATAAGGAGAAAGCGTTTATCATTTTTTCCACCCTGTGCACGGATTTTATCTACATAATACTGACCTATTTCTTCAATAATGTCATAACAGTTATTCTGGAAGGCTTCAAACTCAGCTGCAGAAGAAGACCATACACTCACTTCTGTATCACTAGTATAATTTTTACCACCAATTGAAAAGGCATGATAGAATCCGGCTCCCCATTGTTCGTTAGCTGCTTCAAAAATTAACTTGTAAGAATAATCTTTAAAATATGTTCCAACCTGATCCCAGATTGCATCAAAAACTCTGTAAGCTTCTTGCCGGGTTTCTTCCGGTCCAAAAAGTGCACACCATTCATAATCATGATGATCATTAAGAATTACAAATAAATCTGCCTCCAAAGCCCAATATCCATGGCATTCAACCAGGAAACAGGAATTCGCACACAATCAAAGCCAGCTTCCTTATAAGCTGTAAACATTACTTTTTGTGTTTCAGGCATTCCCCAGCAATGTTCATATTCTAAAGGATCTTTCTTAAAACCAATCCAACCGCCACCACAAGCATCCATGGTGTTTCCAAGATTGATTCCGTTTCCCATCACCTTTGTAAGCTGAAGGGCTTCCATGCTTTCATAATCATCGTCATTTACACTTACATAAACATAAGGGGTATTTTCTTTTTCTTTATACGAAGAAAGTCCAGAGCATGAGGTAAATAGTAAAAGAACAATAATATTAAACCAACTTAATTTCATAGCCATAAATAAACCTCCTGAAAACTTATAATTACCATTAATGTGGTATTTTGCTTTTATTTTACGCTCCAGTTTTTGAAGCATATATCTTTTTTATTCATCACAAAGTAAAGGTCATGAAGTCCTTCCAAAGGGGTTGAAAAATCATTGGATAAAACTTTATATGAACTATCAACAATTTCAATTACAGCAAGGGCAGAGGATTCATCTTCTATAGTTTTTGGAAGATTGTCTGCATATACAAAAAGCTTTCCTTGCCCTTTTGCTTCCACCTTTATTTCTGAAGCTCCATCAGCAAAGTCAACATTTTTTACCATAATCCAGCCGCAATCAGCATTTGCCTTAGTGGCAATATTGGAAGGTGATTCAGAATCTTCAAACCAGGTATCGGCACAGGTAAACATTGTTGTTCCTGCTACAGTTTCAAAAGGATTAAGATTCTTCAGCGCACTTACACCTTCCCGAGTTCCCTGGCAATTTTTGATTTTTACGTTTTCTTCATCAATACTGCTGGTAACCTTATCTACACACATACTGCGGAAACCGCCACCAGTTTTAGCCCTTTCATCAAGAGTTGTTGTGTGATAAAAAAGCCACCATTCTCCGGCATACTTATGAAGATGAGTGTGATTGTTGCTGTAATTAAGTCCCATTTCTCCAGGATTTTTAAAATAGTGTCCCTGATAAACCCAGCTGTTTGTATCCAAAGGAGTTTTGCTCGTCATATAAGACATTGAACAGGCTGAGGATTTTTCTGCGGTTTTAGTAGACCAGTTATTGCGTTCTTCCCAGCTGTTGTTAAAGGTATAAACATAAGTTCCGTTTATAAAATTAAGCTCACTGGCTTCAAAAAGATATGGCGCCTTTATTTCAACAAAATCACTGGCAAGAGAAATCATGTCATCTCCAAGCTTTACAATTCTGGCACTTCCCGGAAACTCACTTGTACCATTATCAGCTTTTCCGGCACCAAAAGAAAGCCAACCATTTCCCTCATCATCTATGCAGACACCCGGGTCAAAGGGATTAGGACAGTTTTTTAATTTATCGCCTGTTGCTGATGTTACTCCAGGATAAACCAGAGATTTATTCAAAGGAGATTTCCATGGGCCTAAAGGAGAAGTCGCAGTAAGAACTCCAGAGCCCGCACCGCTATTTGAAAAATACAAATAAAAATGAGTAAGGCAGTCAGCTTCTTTTCGGGAACAGATTGAAGGTGCCCAGGAATTATAAATCCAGGGTGCAATTTTTCCTACATTGATTTCTCCGTGATAAGTCCAATTGACCATATCATCAGTAGAAAAACAAACAAGTGACTTGATTTTTTCGTAGGTATTCTTTGGGGCTTTTAAAAACTGCTCATGGTCATTTGTACCATAAACATAAAGGCGACCTTCATATTCTACAGCCGTAGGATCTGCACAAAAAACATTTGCAGAAATAGGATTTGCTGTTGTTGTTTTTTTCCAGTTGTTTTTGCTAGTTTTCACAGTTATTTCTCCATTTGTGTCTGTAATGTTGCTTGACTTGCAGGAAACTTCTGCCAATGAGAAGAATATGACCATCACTGGTAATAAGACTTTATAAAGCTTTTTCATATTTTTTCCTCCTGATAAAAGTATAAAGGTCAAAAGCAGGGGAACAATTGCATTTTAATCTATTTTTTATGACATTTTGTGCATTTTTTGGCAGAATGCAGTATAATGTGAATATGAATATAAATATTGGGGCAATCGGTTATAATTATACTCACGAAGCTGACTTTAGAATGGATAGACCTGCAGGTCCTGGAGCTTATCTTTTTCTATTGGTGAAATCAGAAGCAGTTTTCTATATAAATCGTAAGCGATATCAAGTTAGAAAACATTCTTATGTGCTTTTACAGCCCGACACTCCCTGCCTGTATATGGGTGCAAAAGAAAATTATTCAGATGACTGGTTTTATTTTGGTTTGACTGATGAAGATAAGGCTGAGCTTTTAGATAAAGGTATGCAATTTGATGTTCCTGTGTTGACCAGATGGCCGATTTTATGGGATTAAGTCGATCTGGATTTCAGCATTTATGGAAGTGAGTTCCGTCGAAGCTCCAGCTGGACTCAGATTGAACAGAGCAGGTAATCTTCACTAACTTCTAACTTTGCAAGTCAAAATCTGCACAAAATCTGCACAAAATCTGCACAAAAAGATATATAAATATGCTTAAGCTGTCATTGTAATTCATTGAAATGGATTTATATTTTGCCTTATGAAAACAAAAAATTTATTCAGGGCATTAACTTTTGCCCAGACCTGCTTAATTGCAGTAGTAACTATTGGTGAATATGCCACACATTCAGCAAAAAATATGCTGATTATGACAAATAATAAGTGCTGTAAGTCTGTTTTATGGAGGAAAGAATGAAAGAGGTTATAAAAAGCGCAAATCCTTACATGCCGCTCTGGGAGCATGTTCCAGACGGAGAACCAAGAGTTTTTGAATACAATGGTGAAAAAAGAGTTTATGTTTACGGCTCTCACGATATAGAAAAATCTGAATACTGCGGACGTGACCAGGTGGTGTGGAGTGCTCCTGTTGATGATTTAACAAACTGGACCTGTCACGGTGTATGTTATACTGCAACAGACGGAAGCATTCTGTATGCTCCTGACGTAGTTGAAAAAAACGGGACTTACTATCTGTATGCGGCAGAAGCAAAAGGTCAGCGTGTCATGGTTGCAGAAAGCAGGAATCCGGCAGGTCCTTTTGTAAATCCTCGAAAAACAGAGCTTGGTTTTGACCCGGGAATTCTTGTTGATAATGACGGCAGGGTTTATGCATACTGGGGCTTCTGCCACAGTTTTTGCGGAGAATTAAACGATGATATGGCAACCATAAAGGAAGGTACTTTCCATGATCATCCGCTGCTTCATGCCCCTGTTCCATGGAATCTTGGAGAGGATGCTGAACACATTGGTGCAGAGGATGCTTTTTTTGAAGCATCTTCTCCCCGAAAAATAATGGGAAAGTATGTCTACCTTTATTCCAAGAGGACTATAAACAATGTACCGGAACTTGGAGTTTTTGAGCCGAATAACGGCTTTTTGTCTTACAAGGTGAGCGACAAGCCTCTGGAAGGCTTTAAGGACGGTGGTGACATAAGCTTTAATGGCGGTGAGATTCTGCAAAATGCAGATGGAAGCGGAACTATGACTTACCGCTGGGGCAACAATCACGGAGGCCTTGTTCAGATTAACGAACAGTGGTACATTTTCTACCACCGTCAGACTGGAACAGATGAATTTTCCCGTCAGGGAATGATTGAGCCGGTTGATGTAGCACTTGGAAAAGACGGTAAGCTTTATATCGGAAAAATTACTTATAAGGATGGAGAGCCAGTATCTTCTGTTCCTGTGGAAATGACTTCCCAGGGAGTTCAGGTAAATGGTCTGGATGCCCGCAAATGGATTTCTGCAGGATATGCCTGCCATATTCACGGAGGAAAGAAAAACGCTTACATCAAGGCCGTATACGACAAGACGGACGATGTTACCGCTCCTATAGTAAATATTTCTGACGGACTAAAAGCAGGCTACCGTTATCTGCAGTTCGGCTTGAAATCTCCTTTAACCATAAGCGTTCAGATTGAAGCCATGGAAAATATAACTGTAAAAGTTAGGGCAGACAGCCATGACGGAAAAATCATCTCCACTTTTTCTATGAACAAAGGCGAAAAAGAATGTACCAGCCGTCTGGATTCGAGCCTGCTTGGAAAACATGCAGTTTATTTTGAATTCCGCTCAAAAGATGCTTCTCTTGCAGCAGATGCAGAGATTGCCCGCTTTAACCGCTTTACCTTTGACTGAAGTGGACTGCATCTATGACAGCGTGAAAGAAAAATTCACGTTCATGTAAAAGACGGAAAGGTTGAAGTTCAGCTTCCCTGCAATATGACCTTAGTGTAAAAGGAATGACTTTGCTCCGTGAGCAGGAATATTGCAGCAGATTTCCTTGTCTGCCATTATTTCTTCTCCGCTCCAGAGTTCTGTAAGCTTTTGAGGCTTTGAATCAAGTTCAAGGTCTTTAAAGCTGATCTTTATGTCTTTATCTTTTTCTCCTGCATTAAACACTGCAAAATAGGTTCCGCCGTTTTTGTTTGCTGCTGCCCATACAATTTCTTCAGAATCTTCATTTTTACGTCTGTACACCTGATGTGAATGTCTTGCATTCTCGTGCATTTTCAGAATTTCGCGGTTTGTAAGGAGCTTTACAGTAAAGTCATCAAAGCCCGGCATGTCACCGCCAATCATAAGAGGGGAACGGAAAATTGACCACAGGGTAAGCATAGTAATCTGTTCGTCCTTTGAAAAATTGGTACGGTTTTCTTTTCCGTAAACCTGACGTATAGGCCCTACAGGCAGCATGTCTGCATCCGGCCAGTTTCCTGCCCCTGTATGAATTGACCATTTTTCTGCCCTTTCAAACATGGCGTAAAGCAGTTCCCATTTATCCCAGAAATCATCTGTAATGCGCCACATATTTGCAACGCTCTTGTAAAACTCAGAATATTCCAGAACAGCAGGCCCCGGACTTATAGAAAAGACCATGTCTCTTCCGCAGTTCTTTAGTGATTCACTGATTAAAATAAGTTCATCTTTTAGTCTGGGCATCTCACGGCAAATGTCATCAAGCTTTATAAAATCAACATCCCACTGTGCATAAAGCTTAAAAATACTGTCATAATATTCTTTTGCTCCGGCTTTTGAAGGATTAATTCCGTACATGTCAGGATTCCATGCGCATACATTTGAGGCATCTGCAATGTCTCCTGCACGCATTTTTGAACCTAAAATAGGAAGATTCTCATGTGCCGCCTGCCTTGGAATACCCCTCATAATATGAATTCCGAATTTTAAGCCAAGGGAATGAACATAATCTGCCAGAGGCTTAAAGCCCTTTCCTCCTGCTGCGGAAGGAAATCTGTTGACTGCGGGAATAAGCCTTCCGTATTCATCCATGCACAGTTTTTGAAAAGGAATGTATTCGTTGTTCTGTGCATTTGCTCCTGACCACTGGATGTCTACAACAACATATTCCCAGCCGAATTCTTTCAGATTTTTTGCCATGAATTCTGCATTTTTACGGACAGTTTCTTCCGTAACGGCAACACCCCAGCAATCCCAACTGTTCCAGCCCATAGGGGCTTTTTTCTTTACATCGCTCATGTTTTACCTCAAAACTTCCGCGTCTGCGGCAGGCCATCATTGGCTTTTAGTATCATATTTTCTTGCGTTTAAACTATTATATTTTTCTATAATTACAATATTGATATATGCAAAATTATATAGCATTTTGTGCAGATTTTTATTTATTCTGCTATAATAAAAGAATGAATATAAATATCGGGATAATTGGCTATAATTATAACCACGAACCAGATTTTAAGATGGATAAACCAGAAGGTCCCGGTGCATACCTTTTTCTTCTGGTAAAATCTAACTCAGTCTTTTATATAAATAATAAGCGCCATCTGGTAAAAAAACATTCCTATGTGCTTTTACAACCAAAGACACCGTGTATGTATAAGGGTGCTAAGGAAAATTATGAAGACGACTGGTTTTTCTTTAACATGACTGACGAAGAAAAGTCAGAACTTCTTGAAAAAGGACTGGTATTCGATACTCCAGTCTTTCTGGGTAATATCGAAGAAATATCCTCTTTAATCCATCAAATTTCTTATAATCATTTTTCTGCAGATATTTATCATGAAGAAATAAAAATCCTGCTTACTTCTGTTCTTTTTCTAAAAACTGCACAACAGGCTAAATTAAAAATCATACAATCTCCGGATGTTCTTGCAAGTAAAAATGATAGACTCACTTATTTAAGAACCAGACTTTTTGAAGAGCCTGCTCTTTTTTCTGATATAGATGAAATGGCAGCTTTTATGAACTTAAGCCGTTCTGGTTTTCAGCACTTATATTCTCATACTTTTGGGGTAAGCGTAATTCATGATGTTATAAAAGGAAGAATTGAAAAAGCAAAATCATTACTTTCCAGAACAAATTTTTCAATTACTGAAATTTCAAATAAATGCGGCTATAAAAGCGAGTTCCATTTTATGAGGCAGTTTAAGAAAGAAACTGGTCTGACCCCAACCGAGTTCCGCCGAAGCTCCAGCTGGACGCAAATTGAAAAAAGCAGATAAAAGGGAAATCTTATGATTCTAAACACCGGTCAGCGCACAGACATTCCGGCTTTTTTTCCTCTCTGGCTTGCAAATAGAATAAAGGAAGGTTTTGTCCTTGTAAGAAATCCTTATAACCTAAGCCTTGTTACACGTTACGAAATTAATCCTCAGGTTGTGGATGCGATTGGTTTTTGTACAAAAAATCCCGAGCCCTTTTTTCCGTATCTCGAGCTTGTGAAAGATTTTGGTCAGTTCTGGTATGTTACGATTACGCCTTATGGAAAGGATATTGAGCCCGGGGTACCGGATAAGTCTGAGGTTATTGAAAGCTTTAAGTATTTGTCGCGCGTGGTTGGGGCTGAGGCTTGCGGCTGGCGTTATGACCCGATTTTTGTTGATGAAAAATACACGGTTGATTTTCATCTGCAGGCTTTTGAAAAAATGACGAGCGAGCTCGAGGGCTTTACCAAAAGTGTTGTCATCAGCTTTATTGATTTATATGAAAAGGTGAAAAGGAATTTTCCGGGGGTGAGGGAAGTTAGTGACCGGGATAAACTCTTTTTGGGGCGGGGGATTATTAAAATTGCTGCGGACCACGGAATGCTTGTAAAGCCTTGCGGTGAAGGAGCTTTTCTTGCTCCCTATGGCGCAGACTGTGGCGGCTGCATGACTATCCGCGACTACGAAAGAGCCATTGGCAAAAGACTCAAGGTGCCGAATTACAAGCCTTCTCGAAAAGAATGTGCCTGCTACCTTTCCGCAGATATCGGTGTCTACGATACCTGCCGCCATTACTGCAAATACTGCTACGCGAACAACGATCTGACTCAGGTTGCAAAAAATCAAAAGCTCCACGACCCGGCATCACCATTTTTGATTGGAGGCAGCCTGCCGGGTGATAAGTTTCATATCGCAGAACAAAGATCCTGGGTTGATAATCAGCAGGAGCTGGGGTTTGAATGATGTCAACTAAAAGTAGCAGAAAAGCAACCGGTTGGTGATGTAAAAAGAATCGCCCACATGTTACACTAATTCAAACACAGGCTGCCAACGGCCTTACACAGGAGACAAGAATGATTTTCTCTGAAAAGCTTGCAATCTTACGAAAGAATAAAGGAATCACCCAGGAGGCACTTGCAGAAAAATTAAACGTGTCCCGTCAGGCAGTTGCAAAGTGGGAGTCGGGACAGGTCTATCCTGATATTTCTAATCTGATTCAGATAAGTAATTTGATGAATGTGACGGTTGATTATCTTGTACGTGACGGTGAATGTATGATGGCCCCCGTTGCCAATACAGATACAGATCTAGACCAGCTCATTACCTTCCGCCTTGAAGCAAATGTAAACACCTACGCCGCCTTCATGAACGAAGCACCTTCTACCCGTCTGGACTCTCACGACTTTCGCTACGAAAATGGTGATTACACCTACCACGACACTTATGTTGGTGGTGAACAATTTGCCGGCCAGGAAGCAATCTGGAAAAAAGGAAAAGCTCTTTATGCAATGAATTACATGGGGCGGGTACTCGCAAAAGAATTCAGCGGTAACTTTTTAAAAGCCGCCCTGCGCGCCGCAGACCACAAAATGCCTTATCGTGGCCCCGAGTATTTTGAAGACGGCGAATACACCTACAAGTGCAGCGTAAACGGAGACTTTACCTGGTTTCAGGGCTACGAAGAAATTTACTGGAAGGATACAAAAGTTTATGAGTGTTATTTTCACGGCGGACTGACACGAGCTGCTTCGTGACTACATTTTTTCAGATTTTAAGTTTTCACAAAATCTTATAATCCACCAGATCAAAGGTTTCCAAAATTTCAAAATCAGACGGATTGGCAGTCCACAGTTCAGAAACACCAGCTTCGGCAAAAGCGGCGGCCATATGAGTATCCTGAATTCTCTTTCTTCCAAGCTTGTACATATTACACCACAAAAGCGCACGTTTGAGAGAAGATTCTGTAGGATAAATAATTTTGATTCGTTCCTGGTCTATCCAAAACCAGCTTCGTTCAATCGCCTTTTCCATTGTAAGCGGAGAATTAAAACGTTTTGAATCTGTAATCACATGCTGAAATTCCAGAAAAGTCTGATTGTAGATGGCAAGAACAGAATGCTTTTCGCTAAGCCATTTGTTAAAAAGTTTTAAGGCAGCCTGGTGTCGTGGCGAATCAGCAATTTCTAAATCAATCAAAAAAGTTGTATCAACGCCAATCAAAAGGAACTCCCCAGCATCTCATCTTGATAATCTTTTGAAATCCAGTCTTGCGACCCGTTTTTAAGCCCACCAAGAGAAAGCGGCTCCCAGGAATCAAGGCTTTTTTTTGGTGCCGAATGATTCTGGATATATTCATCCATGGCATCGCGAACAAGTTCTGCAGCCTTGCGGTTTTGTTCCGTCGCCATTTTCTGAAACATGAGATATTTTAGTTCCTGAAGGTAAATTGTTACCGGTTTTTTTCTTAATACAACTGCCATAGTTATAATATACATATATAATATATGTATGTCAAGAAAAAATTCTAAATTTATAAAAAATTCAAAATCCACCGACCCATTTTCTCAATTTTGCGACTATAATTATATACGAGAAAAGAATGAAAAAGCGTGCACGGCTTATCACAGGAAACGAAAAATGAAAGAAGACTTATTTGATTACGCCCAATATCTTTTAAAGCTTGCAGTCAAAAAAACTGATAATTTTGAACAGGCTGAAGATTTAGTAAGCGAAACTCTTTTAAGTGCAATCGTTGCCAAGCAGGGCGGACTGTCTGAAAAAATCGAAAATCTTCAGGCCTATCTTACCGGCATTTTGAATCACAAGTTCAACGATTTTCTTCGATCAAAATATTCAAAGCCTGTCATTTCTTACGGTGTAATTTCCCGCTTTGATTTTGAAAGCAGCGAAGAGTCCGCTCTGGACAAACTCATTAAAAATGAAGAAAGAGAAAAGGTCCGAAGCTTTATTGCTCAGCTTTCAAAAAATTATCGGGAAGTTCTGGTTCGTCACTTTATTCATGGACAGGGCCTTCAGGCAATTGCTGAAGAACTGGACATAAATACTAACACGGTAAAATCCAGACTCAACACCGCCCGTATGAATCTTAAATCACAAATGGAGAAAAAAGAAATGGAAAAATTCGAAAAGCAAAGTTATGAGCCAGAGCAGCTTGAAATCTGGATGTATGGCGAAATGGAAAATGACTGCCAGGCTTTTTATGTTAATAACTGGACCCGCCGTATCCACCAGAATATTTTGATTATGGCCTACAAAAAACCGCTCACGATTACAGAGCTTTCTCAGGGTCTTGGAATTTCTGCAGCCTACATTGAACCTATTGTTGAAGAATTGATTTCTTATGATTTTATGGCCCGCAAGGGAGACAAGGTTTATACAAGTTTTCTAATCTTTACTCAGGAAGAAAAAGACAGGGCTTATGACCACGATAAGGCAGTTGCAGAAAAACACGCTCAGAAAATGTGGGAGCTGCTGGAAACCTGGCTTGAAAAAATCCGCCATCTGGATTGCTATAAAAAGATGAATGAAAGACAGAAGGCAAGCCTCCTTCAGTTTGCGGCAATTTTTATTATTCATGAAGCTGTTCGCGAAGTAAAAGCTCAGAAGATTCCTAAGCCCGATGTTATGAATATTAAGCATCAGGCAAAGTGGCAAGGCTATGCTTACGGCTTTCAAACTTCTCTTGATTACAAAGATGACTGGGATTATGTTACCGGGCATTCTCTTTGCAAGCTGAATGGGTGTCATGCGCTTGCAACCGGGCCTTATAAAAATCACGAGGACATGTGCTTTTATGCTTATGATGTTGCAGCTGGCTTTACCTTCAGCAAGTTCTGGCCTCTGGATCATCTGCAGTTTCTTAAGGTTTGCTATGCCCTTTATGCCGGGGAAGAAAGTGACATTCCTTTGATTGCGCCAAAGTTTTTTGATAAGGATGTGATTGCGCGTTATGAGGAGTGTAATTTACTGGGGAAGGAGGGGACCACGAAGGATGCTCCGAAGCAAAGCGAAATCTTGAATCTTCCGGTTTTAGAAAATGATGATGCTGAATATCTTTTTGATAACATTTTTCACTTTGCAATTCTTGATTTTGCTAAAAGCTTTCATGCCGAGCTGGAGTCCCTGCTTGTAAATCCTGTTGAAGCTCCAAAGCACTTGCGCAACCAGGTGCCAGAGACTTTGAAATATCAGCTTTGTGGAGATGCCTTTGTTATGGCTCTTGTTTATCAGGGTGCCTGGAATGGCTGGTATAAAAATGAATATGCAAGGAAAAATGAAAAGGTGCCTGCAATGGTAATTTGCGTTGGGAAGGAAGTTCCTAAATTGTAAAAGAAG
>JAEEGK010025610.1_pt1 | contig 12093 bp, 10 predicted proteins | sample 8958771 | NCBI WGS metagenome assembly JAEEGK01 (sample SAMN16246547, study PRJNA631951) | gut metagenome | biome: gut microbiome; feature: rumen; material: SC-attached | host: Bos | place: Iran: Karaj | collected 2018-10 | reverse complement strand
CCTCCCATGATGATGATGAATATGCCCATTCCCCCCGAGGGCAGCGAGCCCAACGGCCCGGGGGCCATGCCCTTCGGCCAGGCCACCGAGATCCACATGCCCTTCAACGTGGGCTACAAGGACAAGGACTTCGACACGTATAAGTAACACCAAAAGAATCATCGGGGCGCTGCGGCCGCAGCGCCCCGATGATTCTTTTTTCTTTCAGACCCTCTGCCGCCCGGCGGTGACGACCCGCCGCCGTTCCGGCTCCCGCCGGGAGGGGCAGCCCCGGTGCACGATGGGCTTCCAGCCCGGATCCCGGAACAGGGAGACGAGGCCGACGGGCAGATAGGTCAGCATGAAAAAGGGGAAGGTGAAGAGATAGCCAATCTTCCGCAGGGGAGACGTATGGATCTGCTTCCACTCGGTAAGGGCGGTGTAGGCCCCCAGGAGGAACAGCATGATCCAGCTGCTCCCCAGGCTGCGGCAGGCTTCCAGAAGGCCGGGCAGCAGGCTCTGCCCGTGAAGGGCGCACCAGAGGGCCGCGGCCAGGGCGGAGGCCAGGGAGAGGAGGGACAGGAGCACCACCGGCAGGATGTTCATCAGCATGTCATAGCAGGCGAAGGAGCCCCGCACAGCGCCCTTCACCAGGGCCGGACCGTAGCGCCGGAACACCTGAAGATAGCCCCTGGACCAGCGCAGCCGCTGCCGCCAGGACTGGGGAAAGTCCTCCGGCTGCTCATCGTAGAGCACCGCCCCGGCGCAGAAGCCGATGCGCCGCCCGTGGGTGAGCTGCCAGGCGGTGAACTCGATGTCCTCCGTGAGAAGATGGAAGGGCCAGCCCCCCAGCTCCTCCGCCACGGCCCGGCTGAAAAGGAAGCCCGTGCCGGACACGGCGCAGCTCACCCCCAGCAGGTGGCGGGCATGGTTGAGATAGCGGCTCTCCCGCAGGAACCAGAGGGAGTAGCCCGCGCTGATCCAGCAGGCGCCGTAATTCAGGCTGTTGCGGTAGCCGGTGACGATATCCTGTCCGGCGGAAAAGCTGCGGTCCATCTGCTCCACGTAGTCCGGCTCCAGGCGGTTGTCCGCGTCGAAGACGAAATAACCGTCGAAGCCCGCGGGATAATCCTCCCGGAGGTGGGCCAGCAGGGCTTCCAGAGCATAGCCCTTGCCCACGCGGGAGCGGTCCTGCCGGACATAGACCCGCGCGCCTCCGGCCCTGGCGGCGGCCTCGGTACCGTCGCTGCAGTTGTCGGCCAGGACGAAGACGTGGAGCTTCCCGGCGGGATAGGTCTGCCGCCGCAGGCTCTGGAGCAGCCCGCCGACGACCGCCTCCTCGTTGCGGGCGCAGATCAGCACGGCGTAATCGTGCGCGCCCTCCGAGGGGGGCAGGGGCTTCTCCCGGCGGAGGTGGGGCAGGACGAGATAGAGCAGCTGATAGGCGCAGCAGAGGGAGAAGAGCAGGGTCAGGATGAGATTCAGCGTGTGCATGGTATCCTCCCGTATCCGTTCGTTTCAGGGCAGCAGCGGAAAGCTGAGGGTCGCCTTGAAAAGGTCCCCGTCCACGGTGAGGTCCAGGGCTCCCTGCTGCAGCTCCGCCATGCTCCGGGCGATGGAGAGCCCCAGGCCGCTGCCCTCGGTGCTGCGGGAGGCGTCCCCCCGGACGAAACGCTCCGTCAGTTCCTCCGCGGGCACGTTCAGGGGTTCCCGGGAGGTGTTTTTGAAGGTGAACACCGCCTGCCCGGCCTTTTCCTCCAGGGAGAGGTAGACCCGGGTGCCCGCCATGGCGTATTTCACGACGTTCCCCAGGAGATTGTCGAAGATGCGCCACATGCGCCGCCCGTCCGCGCGGATGGTGAGCTCCTCCTCCGGGAGCTTCACCACCGGCCGGAGGCCCGCGTTCCGGAAGCGTTCCTCATATTCCCCGGCGGCCTGGGAGAGGAAGACGCCCGCATCGCAGGGCACGGGGTCCACCTCCAGATTGCCGGTGGCGGCCTTGGAGGCCTCCACCAGGTCTTCGATGAGGCGCTTCATCCGCTCCGCCTGGCGCAGCAGCACCTTGGCGTACTCCCCCGCCTTTTCGCTGCCGGGCGCCTCGTTCCCGATGAGCTCGGCGTAGTTCACGACGGAGGTGAGGGGGGTCTTGAGATCGTGGGACACGTTGGTGATGAGCTCGGTTTTCATCCGCTCGCTTTTCAGCTGCTTCTCCACGGCGGCCGCCATGCCCCCGGCGATGCTGTTGAGGTTTTCCCCGTGGGCCCGCAGGGGCGGGAGCATATGGCCGGTATCGGTCTGGTAGCCCAGGTCCCCGGCGGCCAGGGCCTCGGCCCCCTTCTGCAGCCGCCGGAGCTGCAGGGCCAGGGCCAGAAGCAGGGGAAAGAGGACGAGCTTTTCCACACACCAGAACACCGACCAGGGCCCGAGATCCGGCCAGAACATGGCGATGAACAGCAGCTCGACGAGGCTGAGGCCCACAAAGCCCAGGGCCAGCTTCCACACCAGGGTGACGCTGCCCAGCAGCCGCCCCAGCCAGCGAAGGAGCCGCCACAGGCCCCGCAGGCAGAGGGCGATCACCGTGTTTTTCAGCAGCGTGCGGCCCTTGATGCGCCCGGCGGCGCTCATGCAGAGGCCCAGGACCAGGTTGGCTCCCAGGAAGCACAGCAGGACGACGGCGGCGGCGGTGAAGAGATCGAGGGCGGTCAGCTCGTCCGCAACTAAGCAGAGCAGCAGGAAGCCCGCGGCGCAGAGGGCCAGCAGCAGATCGAAGGGAACGCGGTAAAGGGGGCCGGGGTGCAGCTCCTCCGAATCCGGCCGCCGGGCGGCGGCGCACATCAGCGCCGCGAAGGACAGCACGGAGAGCCCCAGAGCCAGCAGGACGGCGAGATAGACCCAATAACGGAGGACCCGGGCGGCGTGCACCAGCCGGGCGATAAGGGCCAGCTCGTCCATTTCGGGCAGCCCCGCCTTCAGGGAGAAGGCGACTTCATAGTATTCCAGGCCCTCCGGGACCGGGTCGGCGAAGGAGCTGACCCAGCGGACCGCTTCCCGCGCGGGGTCCCAGGCGTAGGTGAAGCGAAATTCCCAGGGCCCCTCCTCCTTCGCCCCGGCGCTGCGGGCCAGCACCCTGCCGGCTTCGTCCTCCACCTGCCAGAGGGCGTTGCCCCAGTCCGGCCCCGCGTCCCTGCCGGAAAGAAGGCAGTCCTCCAGGAGGCCGTAGCCCTGCGCCCGCAGGGGGCGGGAGAGATACTGCCGGTACAGTTCCCCCTCGGAGGCGGTATAAAACGCCGTGTCCGACAGGAGGAACGCCGCCAGGGCCGAGAAGGCCGCCAGCAGGCAGAGGGAGAGGATACAGACGGCAAAGAGCAGTCCCTTGCCGCCCACGGTGCGGAAAAACCTCTTCATGCGTCGCGTCCTTTCTCCAGCTTATAGCCCCGGCCGAAGACGACCTTGAGGTATCTCGGCTCCGCCGGGTCCAGCTCCAGCTTCTCCCGGAGGTGGCGGATGTGCACCGCCACGGTGTTCTCCGAGCCGAAGGGCTTTTCCTTCCACACGGCGGCGTAGATCTCCTTCGGGGAGAACACGGCGCCGGGATTCGACATCAGCAGCCGCAGGATCTCAAACTCCTTGGGGGTGAGGGTCACCGGCTCCCCGTCCAGCAGCACCTCCTTCGTCCGGTCGTTCAGCTCGATGGGGCCCGCCGAAAGCAGCTCCTCCCGCTTCGGCGCGCCGGAGAAGCGCAGGTAGCGCCGCAGCTGGCTCCGCACCCGGGCGCAGACCTCCAGGGGCCGGAAGGGCTTGGTGATATAGTCGTCCGCCCCCAGGTTCAGGCCCAGGACCTGGTCCGCCTCCTCGCTTTTGGCGGTGAGCAGGATCACGGGAACGCAGCTCCGCTCCCGGATGGCGGCCAGGGCGGTGATCCCGTCCATGACGGGCATCATGATATCCAGCAGCACCAGGTGGATCTCCTCCCGCTCCAGGGTCTCCAGGGCTTCGCGCCCGTCGGCGGCGGTGAAGACCGTGTACTCCGGCTGGGAGAGGTAGATTTTCAGGGCGCCGACGATATCGGGGTCGTCGTCGCAGATGAGGATGCCGGGCAAGGGCGCTCCCCCCTTTCGTGAGGCCATTGTACTACCGGAGGGCATAAAGATGAAATAGAAAAGCGATTAAGATCTTATGAATTTTCGGCTTGTCCGCGCCGGGGGAAGCCCCGATTCCCGTTGCGTTTTCCCTTCGAATCCTGTATAGTGGGGAAAACGGCTGCGGAAGGAGTGAGCGTTTTTGGCGGATCGGATCACCAACTATCAGTGCCCGGCCTGCACCGGCCCCCTGCACTTCGACCCCACCAGCGGGAAGCTCGTCTGCGAATACTGCGGCAGCAGCTATGAGGTAAGCGAGATCGAGGCCCTCTACGCGGAGAAGGACGAGGCCGCGGCGGCCGCCCAGGCGGCCCGGGCGGAGGAGAGCGCCCCCGAGGGCTCCCCCTGGAGCGAAGCGGAGGCTGCGGGCCTCAAGGTTTACAACTGTCCCTCCTGCGGGGCGGAGCTGATCTGCGACAGCACCACGGCTGCCTCCAGCTGCCCCTATTGCGGCAATCCCGCCATCGTCCCCGGGGAGCTCAGCGGCGCTCTGCGTCCGGACTGGGTGATCCCCTTCAAGCTGACGAAGGAGCAGGCCATCCAGGCCCTGAAAAACCATTATCGGAAAAAGCCCCTGCTGCCCAAGCTCTTCTCCAGCCAGAACCACCTGGAGGAGATCAAGGGCGTCTACGCCCCCTTCTGGCTCTGCGACGGGGAGGCGGCGGGCACCGCCGTCTTCAGCGCCGAGAAGGTTCGGCGCTGGACCGAGGGCAAATACGACGTGACGGAGACCTCCCATTACGAATGCGTCCGCAGCGGCAGTCTGCGCTTCAGCCGCATCCCGGTGGACAGCTCCACAAAGATGCCCGACGAGCACATGGACGCCATCGAGCCCTTCGATTACAGCGAGCTGAAGCCCTTTTCCACGGCCTACCTGCCGGGCTATATGGCCGACAAATACGACGTGGACGCCCAGACCGCCGAGGAGCGGGCCAGGAAGCGGGCCGAGCAGAGCACCGTGAGCGCCATGGAGGCCACCGTCACCGGGTTTTCCGGCGTCAGGACCAAGAGCACGGACCTGGAGTACCGGCGCACGGGCCTCCACTACGCCCTGCTGCCGGTGTGGCTCCTGAGCACCCGCTGGAACGACCGGGTATACCTCTTCTCCGTCAACGGACAGACCGGGCGGCTGGTGGGCGATCTCCCCATCTCCAAGGGGCGTCTCTGCGCCTGGCTCTTCGGGATCTGGGGCGTCGTGGCCGTTGCCGCGCTGCTGCTGCAGGCGGCCCATATCTTCTGAGGGGGGTGCGCGGGATGAAAAAACGGATCATCAGCCTGCTGGCGGCCCTGCTGCTGTCGGTTTCCCTCTTCGCCGCCCTCGCCCTGAACGCCGCCGCGGATTCGGAGCGGCAGCTCCCCCTGGTGTGCGACGCCTACGGCCTCCTCACCGAGGAGGAGGACGAGGCCCTCAACCAGTCGGCGGAAACCTATTCCGCCATGTACGAGTGCGACATCATCGTGGTCGTCGTCTCCGACACGGAGGGCTACAACGTGGAGGACTACACGGAGGCCGTGTATCAGCAATTCGACTACGGCTGGGGCGAAGAAAAGAGCGGCGTCATCCTCCTGCTGAGCATGGAGGAACGGGACTACGACCTGGCCGCCTACGGCTACGGCAACGTCGCCTTCACGGACTACGGGAAGGCCTGGCTCATGGACGACGTGCTCCCCTTCCTGGGCGACGACGACTGGTACGGCGGCTTCAATAAATACATCGACCTCTGCGCGGACTATCTCCGCCAGGCCCGGGAGGGGAATCCCGTGGATTACTACGGGAAGGACGATCCCTGGGACGAGCCCGTCCGCCGCCAGGGCTTCTACGTCACCGCCCCCATGGTCCTGATGAGCCTCATCATCGGCCTGATCCCCGCGGGCATCACGGTGCTGGTGATGCGCGGCAAGATGAAGAGCGCCGGGCTCCAGGCCAGGGCCGACAGCTATCTGGACAGCGACCTGCAGCTCACCGAGCGGACCGACCGCTTCCTGAACAAGACCACCACCCGGGTGCGCCGCAGCGACGACAGCGGCAGCCGGAGCGGCGGGGGGCACGGCACCAGCGTTCGCAGCAGCGGCTTCAGCCACCACAGCGGGAAATTCTAGCTTCCGGAGGTATCCCCGGATAAAGGATTCCGCCCGGTTCCCTTTGCGGAACCGGGCGGACGTTTTTTCGGTTTTTTACTGCTTATCCCGCAGATAGATGAACCAGTAGGGCAGGCCCACCAGACCGGCGCCGCCCACGATGTTGCCCAGGGTGACGGGGATGAGGTTCTTCACAAAGAAGGCGCCCCAGGTGAGGGCTTCCTTCTCCACGCCGTAGAGGGCCTTGCAGAAGAGGCCGGCGGGGATGTAGTACATATTGGCCACGCAGTGCTCGAAGCCGCAGAGGACGAAGAGCATGATGGGCATATACAGGCCCCAGAACTTGCCGGTCACGTCCTTGGCGGCGAAGGAGATCCACACGGCGATGCACACCAGGAAGTTGCAGCAGATGCCCTTGAGGAACGCGTCTCCGAAGGGCATGGTCACTTTGGCGTTGGCCGCGCTGATCATGGCCGCGGCCAGGCCGCCGTCGGCCCCGCCGAAGAGGTTGCCCACGTGGCCGTAGACCACCAGGAAGGCCACGATGATGGCGCCGATCAGGTTACCGATGTAGACGATGATCCAGTTGCGCAGCATCTGATGGAACTTGATGTCCCCGGTCAGCACCGGGATGATGATGAGGTTGTTGCCGGTGAAGAGCTCGCTGCCGGCCAGCAGCACCATGGCCAGGCCCACGGGGAAGATGCAGGCCCCCACGAACTTGCCCGCGGAGCCGGGGATGTTGACGGCGGCGGTGGTGGCGCCCACGCCGGCCAGCGCGATGAAAGCGCCCGCCAGCATGCCCAGGATCAGCAGCTTCCAGATGCCGTTGGTGGCTTTGCCCTTACCGATCGCGATATAATTTTTTGCGACCTCAGCAGGAGAGTTCATAGTCTTATACCCCTTTTCAAAAGAATATCTTTTTATAATGTAGTTTCCCCGGGCCGGTTTGTCAAGGCAAAACCTTGCAATCGGCAGGAAAATCGTTTATCATTGTCGCATCGGAAAGAAGGAAGGGATCCCCTTGACGAATCTGGACGCAAAGAAGAAAAGAGCTCTGAAATATACCCTGCTGCTGGTCGCCCTGACCAACATGATCTCGGTGGCCCTCTCCCCCGCCACGGAGCAGATCCGGCAGTTCTTCGGCGTGGAGCTGGCCACGGTGCAGACCGCCATGAGCGCCACCAACGTGCTGCAGATCTGCGTGAGCCTCGTCGCCATGTACTTCATCAACCGGGGTTATCTCACGAAGAAGCAGGCGGTGGTGACCGGGCAGAGCCTGTTCGTCCTGGCGGTCGTCTTCGTGCTGCTGTTCCACCACGCCTTCTGGTGCGTGTACGTGCTCTCCGCCCTGATCGGCACCGCCCTGGGCCTCTTCGTCACCAACGCCTTCGGCATCATCTTCGACTGCTTCGAGCCGGACGAGCGCCAGGGCCTCACGGGGCTGCAGACCTCCTGCATCAGCCTGGGCGGCATCATCTGCTCCCTCACCGGCGGTCTCCTGGCGGGCTTCTTCTGGTACGGCGGCTATCTGGTCCTCTCCGTGGGCGTGATCATCGCCATCGTCGCGGCGATCAACATCCCGAATTACAAGACCCCCAAGGCGGCCGACGGCGGCAAGCGCTCCCCCATCCGGCCCAAGGTCTTCTTTTACGCCGTCTCCGCCTTCGTCTTCATGCTCTGCTACGTGACCGTGAGCCAGAACATCTCCTCCCACCTGGCCCCCTACTTCGCCAACTATTCCACCATCGCGGGCATCTGCTCCGCCGTGCAGATGGGCGGCGGCGTGGTCTCCGGCCTGCTCTTCAAAAAGATCTCCGGGAAACTGCAGGACGACACCCTGGTGCTGGCCCTCTGCATCCTGGCCGCCGGGCTCGTGGCCCTCAGCTTCCTCACCACGGCCCTGCCCCTCATTTTCATCGCCGTGTTCTGCTGCGGCCTCACCCTGAGCCTCTTCACCCCCTGGTGCATCTTCGGCGTCAGCGTCAACTCCGACCCCACGAACAGCGCCGTCACCAGCGTCATCATCTCCGCCATCGCCCCCTCCACCGGCGGCTTCCTGAGCCCGGTGGTCTTCACCAACATCACAAACGCCCTCGTCCCCGGCGCCACGGATTTCCGCTACCGCTTCGTGGCCGCCTGCGCCTTCGCGGTGGCCGTGATCCTCTTCATCCGCAACCGCCTGGCCAAGGACGGGGCGAAGGCGGCCTGATTTGCCGCGAGGATTCTTCGCCCGGCGCCCGTCCGTGCGAAGCATGGCAGGAGATTTGTCCGGGATTATTTACTCAGCGCAATCTCATACTAATCATCCATTAAAACACGACAACGGCGGTGATTGCCCGTGACGAAAGAACAGCAAAGCAGGCGCCTGGCGGCCGTCAAGACAGCAGATGCCATCAACGCCATCGAAGGGGTCCCGGTCTCGGACTACGCCAGACGGCTCTCTGCCAGCTGGGCACGGGGGGAACTGACGGGAGAGCAGATGAAAGCCGCGCTTTCCCTCTATCACAGGAGCATCGCGGAGCGGATGCGCAGCCGTGCCTGACGTTTACCTGTATGAGGACGTGCCCGTCCTCAGGAACAAGCTGGAGCTGCGGGACGAAAAGACCCTGGACTTGATCGAGGCGGAGCAGTCCCGCCAGAATATGATGCTGCTGTATGAGCGCGGTTTCCATGAGTTCAGCCCGGAAGGCCTCCGCGAGATCCACAGGACCCTGTTCGGCGATCTCTATGAATGGGCGGGGGAATACCGCGTCGTCAACGTTGAAAAGCGGGAAAAGCTCCTCGCCGGACGAAGCGTATGGTACAGCAATGCCGAAGATATCGCCGCCGACCTCGAGAAAGCCTTTGCCGCCATTCGTTCTCTCAATTGGCTTCGGATGGACAGAGGGCAGTTTGTCAAGGCCTTGGCAAACTGCTTTCCGAAGATCTGGCAGGTCCACCCGTTCCGTGAGGGCAACACCAGGACCGTCGTCATGATGCTGACCTTCTTCGTGGAGCATCATGGATACTATATGGATCAGGAATTGATGGCGGCCTGTTCCGGTTATGTTCGGGATTCCTTTGTCATGGCGTCGCTGGACCGGTATTCGGAATATGAGCATCTGGAGAAGATCCTGATGGACGCGGTCTGTGAAGAACCGATCCGCTATGATGAAGCGACCCTGGAAGCGCCGGAACCGGCGGAACGTACTGAAAAGTACAGGAAATACCGGAAAGAGAAATATGAGCCGCAGCCGCATCACAAGCGGGAGGATTGATTTCAAAGAACGTCGATGCGGTTCAATCGGGCGTGCTCCTGAGAAAGAATCATGCAAAGGAAGAATCTTATCCAGTATGTTATGCTCCACTCTGTTCTCGCCTGCGGGCGCGGCCTCTGCGATGCTTTGTCCATATTCTGACACGGGGCTGCGCAGGCAGCCCCGTGTTTCGTGTTCCAGTCTTCAGTTTGCGATCGCGCTGATGCCGAAGCGGAAGCCGTAGCTGACGGCGGTCACGATGGCCCCGGCGATCAGGACCCCCAGGAGGATGACGGGGATGCTGCGCTTCAGGCGGATGTCCAGCAGGGCCGCGATGAGGCTCCCCGTCCAGGCCCCGGTGCCCGGCAGGGGGATGGCCACGAAGAGCATCAGGCCCAGGATCTCGAACTGCCGGACCCGGCCGCTCTTCTTCATCGCCCGGGCCTCGATCCGGTCCACCAGGCCGCCCAGCTTCTTCCAGTGCTTCCGCAGGAAAGCGAAGATGCGGCGGATGAAGAGGACGATGAAGGGCACCGGGATCATATTGCCCACGACGGCGGCGACATACACCTGCCAGGCGGGCAGGCCCATGCCGCAGCCAAGGGGGATGGCTGCCCGCAGCTCGATCATGGGGACCATGCTCACCAGCACGATCCACAGAAAATTCTTCAAGCGCCCGCTCCTTCCTACGGAATTTTAAGGAAGTGTACCATAGCTTCCCGGCAAAAGCAAGGCTTGAATACGCTGATCGCGCAAAGGAGGAAATTATGTCAATCGTTGTTCGCCGCGCGCAGGAGCGCGACATACCCGCAGTCATGGAGCTGCTCAGGCAGGTCAACCGGGTGCATTACGAAGGCCGTCCGGACTTGTTCAAGCCGGCGACAAAATACGGGGAAGACGAATTGCGCGGGATCTTTGCCGACGACCGGACCCCCGTGTTCGTCTGCACGGACGAAGCCGGACGCGTGCTCGGCCACGGCTTCTGCGTCCTGCAGCGTCCCGAAAACACCCAGCTTCTGAACGACGTCCTGACGCTTTATATCGACGACATCTGCGTGGACGAGGCCGCGCGGGGCCGACACGTGGGCAGCGCGATCTACGAGCACATCCTCGCCCATGCGCGTCGGTGCGGCTGCTACAACGTCACCCTGAACGTGTGGAGCTGCAATCCCGGCGCGATGCGGTTTTACGAAAAGCTCGGACTTACGCCGTACAAGGTCGGCATGGAAAAAATACTTTGACCGAACTCTGAAAGGAGCATGACCATGAAAACCAGGACCATCGAATGCGACGTTGCCGTGATCGGCGCGGGCATCGCCGGCTGCGCCGCCGCCCAGTCCGCCGCCGAGGCGGGAGCAAGGGTCGTCGTGGTGGAACGGGCCTCCACCGTCACCGCCCACGGCCTGGACGTGGGGGCCATCGGCTCGAAGCTGCAGAAGGCCAGCGGCGTGGAGATCGACCCCCTGGAGGCCGCCCGCCTCATCTACGCCTGGGGCCAGAGCAAAAGCAATTACGAGCTCATCCGGGTCTATACGGACCGGAGCGGCGGCGTCATGGACCACTACATCGACCTGGCGGAGAAATACGGGCTGAAGGTGACCCTCAACGACTCCATGACCGCCCGGCCCGACTGGGACGGGCTGGAGGAGCGCTTCCGCATGTTCCGCACGGCCCACAACTTCGCCCCCGCGGATCAGCCCGCCGCGGTGGAGGACAAGGCCGCCATCCGCCATTTCGTGCGCATGCTGCGGAAGGACGCGGAGGCCCACGGGGCGCAGTTCCTCTTCCACTGCACCCCCGTGAAGCTGACGAAGTCCGGCGCTCGGGTCACCGGCCTTACGGCGGAGACGGCGGAGGAAAAGCTGCGCATCCGGGCTTCCCGGGGCGTCGTCCTCGCCACCGGCGGCATCACCGACAACAGGGAGCTGCTGGAGAAATACTGTCCCGAAGCCCTGCGGGCGGACAAGAACGAATACTATCCCAAGGGCGGCAACGACGGCAGCGGCCTTCTGCTCGCGAAGGCGGCGGGGGCCGCCTGGACCCGCAGCGGCGCGGTGCCCGTGATCCACCCCGTGAACTTCACCCCCCTGGGCCCCGGCATCCAGACCAGCTGGCTCACCGTGAACCGGGAGGGAAAACGCTTCTGCTGCGAGATGGGCTTCGAGCCCATCGTCACCAACGCGAGGCTGAACGCCCCCGGCAACGTGGCCTGGGCCGTTTTCGACAGCCGCTACGCCAAAAACGTGAAAAAGCAGGAGCCCCATAAGGCCGCCTGGCTGCTGCCCGGCCTGGAGGAGAAGATGGAGGCCGCCGTGGCCGCCGGGGACTATCTGCGGGCCGACACCCTGGAGGAGCTGGCGGAAAAGATGGGCGTGCCCCCCAAGGCCCTGAAGGAGACGGTGAAGCGCTACAACGGCTGGTGCCGCGCCGGGGAGGACAGGGACTTCGGCGTTCCGGAGCGCTTCCTGAGCAGCGTAATCAAGCCCCCCTACTACGCGGGCAGGGTGAGCGCCTGGCTCCTGAACGTGGGCTACGGCGTCCACGTGAACGCCGATTCCCAGGTGCTGACGGAAGCCGACGAGCCCATCGGCGGTCTCTTCGCCGGGGGCAACATGCAGGGGGACTTCTTCGCCAACTCCTACCCCGTCACCTGCCCC
>JAEEGK010025609.1_pt1 | contig 12093 bp, 9 predicted proteins | sample 8958771 | NCBI WGS metagenome assembly JAEEGK01 (sample SAMN16246547, study PRJNA631951) | gut metagenome | biome: gut microbiome; feature: rumen; material: SC-attached | host: Bos | place: Iran: Karaj | collected 2018-10 | reverse complement strand
ATGCAGGATCTTCGCCGCATAGTCCCTGAACACAAAACCTTCGGCCGTGAGCGTCACTTCTCCCCTTTTCCGCTCGAAGAGAGCCTTGCCCACCTGCCTTTCCAGTTCCGCAATGTTCTGGCTCACGGCGGGCTGGGAAACGCCCAGATGCTGTGCGGCCCGGGTGAAACTGCTTTCGGCAGCCACTGTCATGAAAACCCGTAATCTGAAATCGTCCAGCATGATAAGGAATGCTTATACTGCCTGCAAAGTAAGGCATTTCCGGTCTCAATTCCAAATTTATTGAATTTTCCGTAAAGATTATTGTTTTTCAATAAATAATATCTATATTTGTATTTAGAAAGCATTCAAATAAGATGTAGCCTCAGTCCCGTTAACGGGATAAAAGAAATAAAAAAATAATTTGGAAGTATAAAAATTGTTTGTACCTTTGTAGTGTACTAAAAGGCTAATACACAAAAAAGAGACCGTAAGGAACAGAAAGGTGTAGTTTTTGAAGCAATTGGGCGTCTTACGTACGAGACATATTTATTAATCACAGATATGAAGAGATTCTTTATCGCAATCGCAGCGCTCTCGCTCCTGGCCGGCATCCCGGCCATCGCGCAGACGCAGGAAGAGGCCATGCAGCAGATGATGGCCCCCCTCCCCAACGATCCCGCCGTCCGCGTGGGACATCTGGACAACGGACTGACTTATTACATCCGTCACAACGAACTTCCCGCAGGACGTGCGGAATTCTATCTCGCCACTAACGTGGGCGCTATCCAGGAAACTCCTGACCAGGACGGTCTCGCCCACTTCCTCGAGCATATGTGCTTCAACGGCACGCAGCATTTCCCCGACAAGGCCATCCTGGACTATCTCCGTTCCATCGGTGCCGAATTCGGACGGAACATCAACGCCTCCACCGGATTCGAGGAAACCCAGTACATGCTCAACAACATCCCCGTCGAACGCGAATCCGTCGTGGACTCCTGCCTGATGATCCTGTGCGACTACGCCCACTTCGTCATCAACGACCCGGTCGAGATCGACAAGGAGCGCGGTGTCATCATTGAGGAGCGCCGCCAGCGCCGCAATGCCTCCTGGCGTACGATGGAGCGTTCCCTCCCCTACTATTTCAAGGGCACCAAGATGGAGAACTGCACGCTGATCGGTCGTCAGGAGAGCCTGGAGACCTTCAAGCCGGAGAGCCTCCACAACTTTTACGAGACCTGGTACCACCCGGACATGCAGGCCGTCATCGTCGTGGGTGACGTGGACGTGGACCGCACTGAGGCGAAGATCCGGGAGATCTTCTCCATCATCCCCAAGTGCGAAAACCCGAAAGCGAAAGAGCACCTGACCGTCCCGGCCAACGCCGAACCCATCGTGGGCATCATCACGGACCCGGAGACCACCCGTCCGACCATTGAAATGATCTGGCACGGCGAAGCCACGCCCGAATCATTCAATCCCACCCTCATGGGCCAGATGGAAGACTACGTCAAGGCCCTCATCAGCAACATCATGTACGAGCGTTTCTCCGACATCACCTCCAAGCCTGACAGCCCCTACCTCTCTGCCAGTTTCGGCTTCGGCGACCTGATCTACGAAGACATCGAAGCCCAGATGGGTGACGTGGACCTGAAGGAAGACAGCATCCTGGACGGCTTCAAGGCCTTCTACACGGAACTGGAAAGGATGAAACGCTTCGGCTTCACCGACGAAGAAGTGAACCGCGCCAAGACCAACATCCTGAACATCTGCGAGAATGCCGTCAAGCAGGCCTCGACCCGCAAGAACCCGGAATTCATCCGCCCGCTCATCCTCAACTTCTTCGACAATGAGCCTTACATGGAACCGGAGACCGAACTGCAGGTCGTCCAGCAGATCATGGCCGGCATCAATGCCCAGGTCCTGTCGATGGTGATGGCCCAGATGCCCGAGGAGAACCTTATCATCCTATATTCCGGTCCCGAGAAGGAAGGTATCGCCACTCCGACCGAGGAGCAGCTTCTCGCCGCCATCGCCGAAGTGAAGGCTTCCGACATCAAACCGATAGAAGGCGAGGAGATCGCTTCCGAGTTCCTGAATCCGGCCACGCTCAAGGGTTCCAAGTCCAAGAAGGCCCACAAGACCCTCTACGGCGCCACCGAGTGGATGCTCAAGAACGGCGTGAAAGTCATCTTCCTCCCTACCGAGTACGCCAAGGACCAGATCATCTTCGACCTGTTCAAGGACGGTGGCAAGAGCCTCATCTCCGATGCCGACATCGCCTCCTTCGACGACAACATCCTGCAGCTTTTCCAGCAGAACAGCGGTGTCGCCGGCTTCTCTGGCACCCAGGTGTCCAAGATGCTCACCGGCAAGTCCCTGAGTGTCAGCCCGTACATCGAAGATCTCGAGCACGGCATCAGCGGCAACGCCACCCAGAAGGATCTCGAGACTGCTTTCCAGCTGCTCTATCTCTGCTTCACGCAGCCCCGTTTCGACCAGAATGAGTACGACAACGGCATCAACACGATCAAGGCCGTTCTCCCGAACCTCTATGGCCAGCCCAACTACAAGCTCCAGAAAGAGCTTTACAAGGTCCTGTACGGCGAAGGCCCGCGCCATGCGATGATTTCGCAGGAAGTGCTGGACGCCGCCAGCCTGGAAACCCTCGAGAAGAATTTCCGGATGCTGTTCAACGATGCCGCCGGCGCCACCTTCGTAGTGGTGGGTGATATCGACATCGACACCCTGAAACCGCTGGTGGAGAAGTACATCGGATCCCTCCCGAAGGGAAAGAAAGCCCTGAAATGGGCCGATGACGGCACCCGTATCCCGAGAGGACGCATCGAGGATGTCTTCGCCGTAGACATGCAGACGCCGATGAGCACCGTCGTCCAGGTCCACTCCGCCTACATGCCGTATACCGCCGAGCGCGTCGCCGCCCTGGATGCCATCTCCTACATCATGGATATCCGCTATACGAACTCCCTGCGTGAAGATGAAGGCGGCACCTATGGCGCCAGCACCGTCTACGAATTCAGCCGCCGTCCCGAGGAACGAATCCTGTTCCAGGTGGTCTTCGCCTGCCGTCCGTCCCTTTGCGACAAACTCCGCAGCCTGGCCATCGACGGGATCAACGATCTCTCCGCCAACGGCCCCACTGACGAAGAAGTGTCGAGCGCGATCCTCAATCTCCAGAAGAACATCCCTGAGAACCGTCTCAGGAACTCTTACTGGCAGAGTGCCCTCGAAAGCCACGAGCACTACGGCAACAACCGTGATGCCGAATACGAGGCCGCCGTCAACGCCCTCACCAAGGAGAAGATCCAGAAGGTCCTGCAGGATGTCCTTGCCCAGGGCAACCTCCTCGAGGTCGTGATGAAGCCTGCAAACACCGCCGAAGCGGAATAAACTTAGATGGAGGGGGCATGCCCCCTCCATTTACAAAAACTCCCGGCCTCGCAAGAGGTCGGGAGCTCTTTTTTAAGCGTTGATCTTACTCACCGGGAGCGATGGCCTCAGCCGGGCAGACGCCGGCGCAGGTGCCGCAGTCGATGCAGATGTTCGGGTCGATGCTGTAGACATCGCCTTCGTTGATGGCGCCGGTAGGGCACTCGCCCTGGCAGGTTCCGCATGCCATGCAGAGATCGGGATTGATTACGTAAGCCATAGTCGTGTTTCTTTTAATTGTTGTAGTGTCTTTTCAATTGGTATGCAAATATAGGCATTAAATTTGTTTTTCAAACCATCACCTAGTAACTTTGTCACATGATGAAAAAGGTATTTTACTGCGTTGCAATCCTCGTTGTCGCCTGCGGCTGCCGCAACGCCAGCAGTGCGGAGGTGAAGAAGGCTATGCAAGAGTTGGGCCAGAGTTCGGAGAATCCCACGATGGCCGTCGCGCCGGACGACAGCACCGAGGACGGGATCCAGACGGGCGAGGTCGTACAGTTCGACAAGACGGTCCACGATTTCGGGGACATCAGCATCGACGACGGCCCCCAGACCTGCACCTTCACGGTCAAGAATGTCGGCCAGGAGCCCATCGCCATCTATGAGGTGGTGACCTCCTGCGGCTGCACCGACGCCTCCTGGACGCGGGAGCCGCTCCAGCCGGGCAAGACCGGCACCATCTCCGCGACTTACAAGAACGAGGACGGTCCCGTCCCCTTCGACAAGACCCTTACCGTCTATATCGCCGGCGTGGGCAAGCCCGTCATCCTGCGGCTGCGCGGCCTGGTCCATGAGAAGAAGAAGTCCGTGGCGGAACTCTACGGGGCCGAGAAAATCGGTACCATGGGCCTCAAGTCCCTGAATTACAAGGTTTCCAATATCCTCCAGGGCGAGTCTTCCTCCGATGAGGCCAAGATCGCGAACCTTGGGAAGAAGCCCATGAAGGTCACCTTCACGGACGTCTCCCCCAACCTGACCGTCGAGGTGGTTCCCGCCACCGTGCCGGCCGGCGAGACCGCCGCCCTCCGCTTCTCCGTGAAGTCCGATCCCGCTCTCTGGGGCAGGCACGTGTACAAGGCCACCCCCGTCGTGAACGGCGTGAAATCGGGCAAACCCATCACCGTCACCGCCCTCACCCGCGGAAACTTCGCATCCTGGACGCCCGAGCAGCGGAAGAACGCCGCCCAGTGCATCTTCGACGAGAGCACCGTCTCCTTCGGCACCGTCACCGCAGGTTCGAAAGTCAAGGCCTCCTTCACCTTCACGAACAAGGGCAAGAGCAAACTGACTTTCTACAGCATGGACGCGGACTCGGAGGGGTTCACGGCCACCCTCCCCGGCGAAACCGCGCCGCAAGGCAAGGGAAGCATCCCCGTTACGCTGGACACGTCCGTCCTTCCCAAGGGCGAGACCGTGGTCATGCTCACCCTCACCACCAACTGCCCGGCCCGCCCGCTCATCAACCTGTTCCTGACCGGCCTCATTAAATAGCGCCCGGCCTGCCTGCCGGGTTGAAATTTTCGGGAATTATCCGTAAATTTGCCAGATAGTGATAACCTGGAAGGTATGGCAGAAGAGAACAAGAACATTTCCAACTACAGCGAGGAAAACGTCAAGACCCTGGAATGGTACGAACACATTCGCAGGCGCTCCGGCATGTACATCGGACGCCTGGGAAACGGCGACCGGCAGGGTGACGGTATCTATGTTCTGCTGAAGGAAGTCATCGACAACTCCATCGACGAGTTCTCGATGGGCTACGGCAAGCGCATCGACATCAACATCGAGGACAAGACCGTGACCGTGCGTGACTTCGGCCGGGGCATCCCACTCGGCAGCGTCGTGGACGTCACCTCGAAACTGAACACCGGCGCCAAGTTCGACACGGACTCTTTCCAGAAGTCCGTGGGCATGAACGGCGTCGGCACCAAGGCCGTGAACGCGATGTCCGTCGATTTCTGGGTGGAATCCTTCCGGGACGGCCAGAGTTCCTTCGCCCACTACTCCCGCGGCATCCTCCTGGACAGCGGCCAGCGCGAAACCACGGAGAAGAACGGCACCTTCATCCGGTTCACGCCGGACGATGAGATGTTCGAGGGATACTCCTTCCACATGGACATCGTGGAGACGATGGTCAAGAACTATTCCTACCTCAAGAAGGGCCTCACCCTCGTGCTGAACGGGACGCCCTACAAGAGCGAGAACGGCCTGCTGGACCTCGTCACCGAGAACATGGCGGAAACCCCGCTCTATCCGCTCATCCACATCGAAGGAAAGGACATCGAGATCGTCCTCACCCACGGCAACAGTTACGGCGAGAACATCTCCTCCTTCGTCAACGGCCAGAACACCCGCGACGGCGGCACCCATCTCGCCGCCTACCGCGAGGCCATCGCCAAGACTTTCAAGGACTTCTTCAAGAAGGACTACAAGCCCGAAGACGTCCGCCAGGGCGTCGTGGGCGCCATCGCCATCCAGATCCAGGAGCCCATCTTCGAGGGCCAGACCAAGACCAAACTCGGCTCCACCTACATGTGGGAGACCCAGGTCAAGAACAAGGACGGCAGCACCTCCACGGACCGCGGTCCCACCATCCGCAGTTTCATCAACGACTTCGTCTCCAAGAACCTGGACAACTACCTCCACATGCACATGGACATCGTCCCGGTCATCGAGAAGAAGATCAAGGATGCCCAGGCCGAACGCGAGGAAATCGCCGGCATCCAGAAAAAGACCCGCGAGCGGAACAAGAAGGCCAATGTGTACAACCGCAAACTGCGCGACTGCCGCATCCATTTCTGCGACAAGCCCGTGAAGAACAAGGAGGACGAGCGAGAGAAGACTTCCATCTTCATCACGGAGGGCGACTCCGCTTCCGGAACCATCACCAAGGTGCGCAATGCGAACACGCAGGCCGTGTTCTCCCTCCGGGGAAAGCCCATCAACTGCTTCAAGGAGAGCCGCAAGAAGGTGGCCGAGAACGAGGAACTGAACCTCCTGATCTCCGCCCTCGGCGTGGAAGAGGACCTGGACGACCTCCGCTACAACAACATCATCGTCGCCACCGATGCCGATGATGACGGCATGCACATCCGGATGCTGGTCCTCACCTTCATCATGAAGTACTATCCGGACCTCATCCGCCGCGGCCACGTCCACATCCTGCAGACTCCCCTGTTCCGCGTGCACAACAAGAAATCGACGCGCTACTGCTATTCCATCGACGAGAAGGAGAAGGCCGTCAAGGAACTGAAGACCGGCGTGGAGATCACCCGCTTCAAGGGTCTCGGTGAAATCTCCTCCCACGAGTTCGTGGACTTCATCGGCGACCACATGCGGCTGGATCCGGTCAAACTCGCCGACGAGGAATCCATCTCCGAGATCATGGAGTTCTACATGGGCGACAACACCGCCGAGCGGCAGCATTTCATTATGGAGAACCTCCGCAGCGAGGAGGAACTTGAAGACGTAAACATTTGACCATGAGCAAGATCAAGAGCACCGTACGCCCCGGTTGGGCCAGGTTCTGCGGCAAACTTCTCCGCCGGATGGGCTGGGAAAGCGTCGGCGGCCCCATGAAGGAAAAGAAGGCCATCGTCCTCGGCGTGCCCCACACGAGCGTCTGGGACTTCCTCGTGAGTTACCTGTTCTATACCCAGTTCGGCAAGGTGGCCCACATCATGATCAAGAAGGAGTTTTTCTTCTGGCCCCTGGGCCCCATCCTCCGCGCCTGCGGTGCCGTTCCCGTGGACCGCGACAGCGCCGCCTCGATGGTCCGGAGCCTCATCCACGAGATGGAATCCGAGGACGAGTTCCACCTCGCCATCGCCCCGGAAGGCACCCGGAAGGCCGTCAAGCGCTGGAAGACCGGCTTCCACCTGATCGCCCGCGAGACGGGCGCCACGGTGTACGTGGGTTACTACGACTGGGGCCGCAAGCGCATCAGCGTGGGCGAACCCTTCGAACTCACCGACGACCCCAAGGCCGACATGCAGCGCATCTACGACATCTACCGTCCCATGGGCATCCAAGGGAAGCACAAGGACGGATTCATCGTCCCTTAACGAACTTAAACAAGTACATGGCAAAGAGAATCAAGAGTCCCTACAAAGCCTGGCGGCGGTATCACTACCGCGAGAACACCTGTACGACCCTTCACAAGGTCTTTGACTACGCCACCACCACTTATTCGAAACGCACCGCCTACCAGTTCGTGGACGGTGGCCAGCACTATACCTATGCGGATTTCCGCACCAAGACCGAGCGCCTCTCCCAGCGGATGTCCCGCTTCGGCATCAAACACGGCGACCGTGTGGCCATCTTCTCGCAGAACATGCCCAACTGGGTGGTTGCTTTCTTCTCCGCGACGGCCTTCGGCCGCGTAGCCGTCCCCATCCTCCCCGACAGTTCGGAGACCGAACTCACCAACATCCTCAACCACTCGGAATCGAAGGTCATCTTCATTTCCAAGCGGATGATGCCCAAACTGAGCGATGAATGCAGGCAGAAACTCACCCTCATCATCGACATCGAGACCTTCGAGTTCCTGAAGAAGGAGAAGGAGGACTTCAAGTGCAACGGCTGGGTGAAGGATCCGCAGCCGGACGACCTGGCCTGCATCATCTATACCTCCGGCACCACCGGCAAGGCCAAGGGCGTGATGCTCAGTCACCGCAACCTGTCCAGCAACCTTGCCGCAGCCTTCAAAGCGAAGCCCGCCTTCAAGAACGATCGTTTCCTGAGCATCCTTCCGGCCGCCCATGCCTATGAGATGAGCGTCTCCACGCTGTACTCCTTCTATGTGGGCGCCACCTGCTACACGCTCCAGAAACCGCCGACCCCCACCATCCTGCTGGCGGCGATGAAAAAGATCCGGCCCACCATCGTGTGCTCCGTCCCGCTCATCATCGAGAAGGTGGTGAAGAACAGCGTCCTTCCCACCATCCGGAAAAGCCGTGTCCTCTCCTGGGCCGATGCCCATATCCCGCGCATCCTGCGCTGGTTCATCGGCCGCCGCATGGTGAAGACCTTCGGCGGGAAGTTGACCTTCTTCGGCATCGGCGGCGCCAAGTTGGACCCGGCCGTGGAGCAGTTCCTCATCGAATGCAGGTTCCCCTATGCCGTCGGCTACGGCCTCACCGAGACCGCCCCGCTGGTGTGCAACGTGATGGTGGACAAGAAGAAACACCTCGGTTCCATCGGCGTCGCCACCTACAAGGTCGATATCCGGCTGGACAACGTGAATCCCGCCAACGGCGAGGGCGAGATCGTGGTCCGCGGCGACAACGTGATGCTGGGCTACTACAAGGACCCGGAACGTACCCTCCAGGTCCTGGACGACGAGGGCTGGTTCCACACCAACGACATCGCCACCATGGACGAGCAGGGCAACTACTACATCAAGGGACGCCTGAACAACACCATCCTGGGCCCTTCCGGTGAGAACATCTACCCCGAGGAGATTGAACAGGTGATCAACAACATCGAAGGCGTGGAGGAATCCCTCGTGATGGAACGCGACGGCAAACTCGTCGCCCTCGTCAAGTTCAACGACAACGCCCTCGACTGGGACCAGGCCACGGAAGACAAGTGGTTCGAGGAACTCGAGGCCCGCAAGCAGGCCATCCTGGACTGGGTGAACAAGACCGTCGGCAAGAACTCGAAGATCGGCGAGGTCGATGCGATGAAGGAACCCTTCGAAAAGACCGCCACCCAGAAGATCCGCCGCTTCAAATACAAGGACGTCCGCGGCGACGAGCCCGAAAAGCCCAAGGACTCCGACGCCAAGCCCCAGGACGGGAAGCCGAAGGGCGATTGACGCACGGTATGCAAAAAAGTCATCGACTTGCGTCGGTGACTTTTCTTGAATACCCTCACGGCAGACGGGCCCAGGTGACCGACCGGAAACGGACGGCAGGTATCAGCGGCAAAGGTACGTAACGATAGCCGGATGGCCAAAGGATCGAGCCGCTCGATAATTACCAAGCAAGGCGTTATAAATCAAATGGATACAAAAAATCCCGACCTTTTGGCAAGGCCGGGATTCCGTTTTTCCGGGGTCGGGATTACTCGGCGACCACGTTGAACTTGAAGGTGCCCTTGATCCCCTTGTAGAGTTTCACGGCAGCCTCGTACTCACCCAGGTTCTTCACCTCGTCGGCGAGGATGGTGATGTCCTTCTTCTCGATGTTCAGTCCCTTGGCGGCAAGGGCCTCGGCGAGTTGCTCGGTGGTCACGGAACCATAGAGTTTGCCGGTCTCACCGACCTTGGCGGCGACCTCGAGAACCTGCGCGTTGATGGTGGCAGCGAGAGCCTCGGCGTCGGCGACGAGTTTGGCCTCCTTGTGAGCCCTCTGGCGGAGGGTCTCGGCGTGCTGCTTCTTCACGGACTCGGTGGCCACGGTGGCGAAGCCCTGCGGCACGAGATAATTCATCGCATAACCGGCCTTGACCTTGACGATCTCACCAGCGTAGCCGAGATTGGCCACATCTTTCTTGAGCAAAATTTCCATAAGGCAGATTATTTAAGGAGGTCAGTGACATACGGGAGGAGAGCAAGGGAACGGGCCCGCTTGATGGCCTGGGCGACCTTGCGCTGGAACTTCAGGGAAGTACCGGTGATGCGGCGGGGAAGGATCTTGCCCTGCTCGTTGAGGAACTTCTTGAGGAACTCAGGGTCCTTGTAATCGACATACTTGATGCCCGCCTTCTTGAAGCGGCAGTATTTCTTCTTGCGAACCTCCACGGTCGGGGGATTCAGATAACGGATTTCGCTATTCTCGTTTGCCATGATAAATTCCTCCTAAATTACTCTTCAGTCTTCGGGGCCTCGGCGGCAGCGGCCTTGGCAGCCTTGTTGGCGCGGCGCTTCTCGGCATAGGCGACGGCGTCCTTGTCCAGGGCGACGGTCAGGAAGCGGATGATGCGCTCGTCACGGTGATACTGGGTCTCGAGGGTGGCCACGAACTGCGAATCGGCCTTGAACTCGATCAGGTAATAGAAACCTGTGGTCTTGTGCTGGATCGGATAAGCGAGCTGACGCAGGCCCCAATCCTCTTCGTACACAACCTCACCGCCGTTGTCGCGGATGAGTTGGGTGTACTTGGCAACCGCTTCCTTCATCTGGGTCTCAGACAAAACGGGAGTTGCAATGAAAACGGTCTCGTACTGGTTAACCATTGTTTGTTAATTAATTGTTTATTAAATACTTAAGTCCTTCCCGGGTCGCAAGGGACCCGAAAAGGACTGCAAAGATAGGAATTAATTTCCTTATTTCCAACACTTTTACCTCATTCCACAGCCGGCTAATGGCCCAATTCCTGGACGGAAGCCTCATAAGCGCTCCGGACCTGGTCGGAATCGAAGGCGCCGATGTAGAACTTGGCATCCGTGATGAGCATATCGGTACTGCAGAAATCCGGCGAGCTATCCCCGCTCTTGATGTCGGCGCCCAGGCAGAAACGGTTGAACGTATCCCCGATGCCCGGATAGATATATCCGGAAATCCTGTTGCTGGATGCAGCCAACTGACCGTTGACGTACAGGTACATCATTCTCATATAGGGATCATACACGGCCGTCAAGTGCGTCAGTTCGGTCGTGGAAGCGGGCGCGGTGGCATCGATGTCCCAATAGAAGTTCTCCTGATTCTCGCCCACGATGAAATAAGGAGTACCGTTCTCACGCAGCGCCAGACCCCAGCCGCCGCTCTGCGTTCCGCAGACTACGCCGTGGACACTGTTCCCGCGGACACGGTCCACGAACATCGCTTCGAGGGTGAATCCGCGCGCGAACAGGGTCTTGACATCCTCGGAAGAGGCGAGTTTATTGAACTGGCAGCGGAGGTATTTCCCCGTACTGACCTTCAATGCGGGAACCGTATAGGACCTTCCCGCGTGACTGACGGTCGTGTTGGCCACCGTCGCGCCGTGATTCGTAAACGCGAGCTTGCCCTGGGAATCCTTCCATGTTCCGTTGGCGAAATTGATGTCGAAATAGAGGGACGGCTCGGCAAGGACGGGACGGACCGAATGACCGACATAACGGAGGCCGTGGCTCACCGCCGGTGATGAATTCATACTGGAGAACGTGAAGTGCGCGGAAGTGGAAGAGCTGGTGTTATGGGCAGAGGAAGCCCAGCAAGCCAGCATGATGCCTGTATTCTGTACATACGTTCTTTCAATGGCGCCCGCGGCGGGCAGGTAGATGCTGTTCCCCGTTTCCTTGCTGGTGACGGTGGCTCCCCCTCTGTCGTAGTCCCACGTCCAGGTGTATTCGTTCCTGTTGCAGAGCAGCTCACATTCATAATAAGTGGGCATACGCCATTCATCCCCCCATTTCTGGCGGGCGACATCGTCCTCGGGCAGCAGCCGGATCGGGTATCCGAGCGCGGTCGGACCGGGAGCCCACATATATTTGCTGTTCAGGTCGCTGTTATAAGTGTACTGGCTGTAATCCGACTTCGTCTCCGTCTCGCCCCACGCGTAGTAATCGCCGTAGTCCGTCGGGGTTTTGGCACCGACGTTCGTCGTCGCCCACTTCATCCCGTTGCCCATATCCACATATTCGTGGCTTTCATCCGGGACAAACAGGGAGCCGGCGGAACCGGCGTCCAGGGAGGCCACCGAGAAAACGGGACGGAGGGTCGCTCCACAACAACCG
>JAEEGK010025606.1_pt1 | contig 12094 bp, 3 predicted proteins | sample 8958771 | NCBI WGS metagenome assembly JAEEGK01 (sample SAMN16246547, study PRJNA631951) | gut metagenome | biome: gut microbiome; feature: rumen; material: SC-attached | host: Bos | place: Iran: Karaj | collected 2018-10 | reverse complement strand
AAACATGGAACCTCCTGGCACAGCCCCTATCGGCTGGTCGTTCTTGAAAATGATATCGAGAATGGTCTCGCCTATTCCTATTACTTTACGCATACATTTTTAACTTTATGGCTGCAAAGATACGAAAAGTTTAGAAATATCGTGCGAATTAATTGTTTTTTCTCCAACTTCTCTCTATCATTCAGCGAACCCTCCACCTAAAGCTTTATACAGTTGTATGGTGGAATCCATAAATCCATAGCGGTGGCTGAGCAGGGAGAGGCGCGCTTCAAGCAGTGAATGGCGGGTCAAAAGCACTTGCAGATAATTGACCTCGCTGTCATACTGCATCCGTTTCTCTGTTGCATCCAGCACATCCGTGAGCTTTTCTACTTGTCCGGAGATGAGCATGGTAGCCCGTTGGGCGTATTGGCGAGTGGCGAGGATATCATTGACCTCCTGTCCTGCTTCGAGAATGGCCTGACGGAAGGCTATCTTTGCCTCCTCTTGTTCGGCTTTGGCCTGCTTGACGGCAGCCCTCAACTTGCCATTGGCAAAGACGGGCTGGGTGAGCGAGCCTAATGCCCTCGTGAGCAGACCCGCTGGAGAGACCACTTCATCAGCATCATTGGTCCAGCCGATGATGCCCGAGAGATTCAGCGAGGGGTAGAGGGCCGCGCGTGCCTCGTTGGTGAGATAGAACGCTTTCTTGAGGGCGGCCTCTGCCTGACGGATATCAGGACGCGCGTCAAGTGCCTGAATATTCACTTTCGGTATCAGGGGCATCTGTTCGCAGGATGTCAGGAAGTCACCCCTCTCGATATGACCGCTATAACGCCCTAATAAGGCACAGAGCGCATTTTCTGCCTCTATCATCTGCAACTGCAGTGCCTCAAGGGTTTCCTCTGCTTCAAGTTTGCTGGCCTCTGCCATACTTACCTCGTCGCTGGTAGCCTCGCCCACAGCCATCAGAGCTTTCTGGGTTCGTACACTCTCATCCCAACTGTTGACGATATTACGGGTTTCGCTGATCTGGGCATCGTACATCTCGAGTTGGAAATAGCAAGTGGCTATCGTGGCAATCAGCTCTACCTGCACAGCTTGTACATAGGCAGCCTTCTCTTCCACATTAGCAGCGGCTGCTTTCTTGGCATTCTGCAGCTTTCCAAAGATATCGACCTCCCAACTGGCTTCTGCTCTGAAGCCAAATCTGCTTTCCGTCATGGGGTCGTTTCCCGAATTCTTGAAACGGCTTGTCCCGCCTTGGGCTCCAAGTTCGAGTGAAGGGAACAACTCCCCTCTGGCATGGCGCAAGGAGGCTTTGGCTACATCTACATGGAGCTTGGCTATGTTCAGGTTGCTATTATGAGCCAATCCTTCCTCGATAAGAGCTGCCAAACGAGGCTCTGTGAACAACTCGTGCCACCCCTGTGAAAATGAGGAGTGAAGCGTGAGGAGTGAATCATCTGCCTGAGCGAGATCGGAACGCACAAGGCTGTCGTTGATGACGGAGCCTTTACGCTGATAGTTGGAATAAGTACCGCAACTGGTTAAGACGAACAAGGAGACGAGGAGAGGTATCACGCTTTTCTGCATTTTCCGCTTTGGCATGTATTTCTCCTCCAGATGTTGGAAGATGATAAAGAATACAGGGACGAAGAAGAGCAGCGCGAGGGTACCAAAAGTCATGCCTGAGATGACGCAGATACCCAATGATATGTTGCTGGCGGCTCCTGCCCCAGTGGCAAAGACAAGCGGCAGCAGACCGATAATAAGCGTCATGGCCGTCATCAGGATAGGACGCAGACGGACTTTGGCAGCCTCAAGGGCAGCATCAGTGATACTCATGCCATCATGGCGACGGGCACTGGCATATTCGGTCAGCAGAATAGCTGTCTTAGCCAGCAGACCAATCAGCATGATGATACCCACTTGCATGTAGATGTTATTCTCCAATCCAGTCATATAGACGATAGCAAAACTGCCTGCAATGCCAAAAGGAACACTCAGCAATACGGCCATCGGAATGAGCATGCTCTCATAAAGTGAGCATAGTACGAGATAGACAAAAATTAAAACGAGCAGAAATACCCAGGTCATGTTAGCGGTGGAAGAAATCTCTTCGCGAGTCTTTCCAGTGAAATCGTAACCATAGCCCTGTGGCAATGACTGGCTGGCTACCTCTGCAATGGCTTGGATTACATCACCTGTACTATAGCCATCTTCTGGAGATACCTCAATACTGATACTGGAGAACAGGTTGAAACGCCCCAACGACTCTACACCATAAGTCTTCTTGAGTGTCACCAGTTCGGTGATGGGAATATAGTAATTATTCACGTTGATCTGGATATTGTTCAGGTCGTCTATATCAGCACGCAACTCTGGATCAGCCTGTAGAATGACGTGATATAGCTTACCGAAAGCATTGAATTGTGAGGCATAATCGCCACCAATATAACCATTCAGGATCTCGAGTACTTCAGTGGGCTCAATGCCATAGCGCTTGCAGATGGCAGCATTGACTGATACGGTAAATTGGGGGAAGTTCACTTCGTAGGAACAGTATGCCGTATTGACCTCCTTACGCTCTTCCAAAGCTTTGGTAAAGCGGTCTGTCACTTCTTTCAGCTTGATTATAGAACGCCCCTCATAGTCTTGTATAAACATATCAATACCATCACTATATCCATAGCCCGATACGGTAGGTGTGGCATAGATGTACATGGTGCCCGACTTAATGTGACTGGTGAGTTTTTTTATCTTCTTCATCACAGCGTCGATGGTATGGTCGCTACCTTTTCGCTCATCCCAAGGCTTGAGTTTCATGTCCAACATGCCCAGGTGTGCTCCCTCTCCGCCGAGAACATTCCATCCCACCATAGATGCACATGTTTCTATCTCCTCAATATCCTTCACGGCTTCAGCCACTCTATAGACCGTTTTTTTCGTTTGCTCTAAGGTAGAACCCGGTTGTGTTGTGATGTCAATCATTATTTCGCCAGTATCCTCATTAGGTACCAATCCGGTGGGTGTCACCCGTAAAAGCCATGCCAGCATGACGATGGCCACAACGAGCAGCACACCCACGATCCATTTGCGGTGGATGAATATAGACAGCCCTTTCCGATATTTCTCTGTCAAAACCGCCAGCGATGCATTAAAAGCGTTACTGAATCGTTTGCCGAATGTTTGAACCCTACGAGAGGGGGCGGCGTTAGCAGGGGTAGAGTCCCCTTCATCTTTAAGAAACAATGCACATAGTGCAGGGGAGAGCGTGAGTGCATTCAGTGTAGAGAAGGCCACAGCAGCAGCCATTGTCAGTCCGAACTCCTTGTAGTATGTGCCGCTCAGGCCGCCTGAGAATGAAGCCGGAATAAACACACACATAAAGACCACTGTAGTCGTAACGACAGCCGTACCGATATTGCCCATCGCATTGAGGGTGGCCTGATAAGGGCAGCGCACCCCATTCTCGAATTCGCTTTGTACAGCCTCCACCACCACAATCGCGTCATCTACCACAGTGCCGATCACCAGAACCAAGGCAAATAGGGTGATGAGGTTGAGCGAGAATCCAACCAAATACATAAAGGCAAATGTGGCGAGTAGTGAGACGATGATGGCAAAGGTCGGTATCAGTGTGGCGCGACTATTCTGTAGAAACACCAACACCACTAACACCACTAAAATGATAGCCTCAAAAAGTGTTTTATAGACTTCCGACATAGATGCATCAAGAAATTCATTACTGTCTAACAGCATCTTAATTTCCACTCCTGGCGGCAGTTGCGGTTTCATCTCTTCTAATAGTTTGTCAATCTCCAGGTTCACCTGTCGCGCATTGGTTCCAGGCATCTGTGTGATAAAGGCCACCGTGCCTTTGTGCCCGTTAATCCAGCTGTCGTAAGAATAAGTCTCCGACCCCAATTCACAGCGAGCTACGTCGCGCAAGCGTAAGTCGTCACCATCAGGAAGTGACTTGATGACAATGTTCCCGAACTCCTCTTCGCTGATCAGTCGTCCCCGATATACCAAAGTGTATTGAAAGGTATGTTTTGAATTTTCTCCCAATGTACCGATGGGGGCTTCATTGTTCTGTCCCGTCAGTACCTCCTCTATGTCTTGAGGCTTGAGGTTACATTGAGCCATGCGCTTCGGATCGAGCCATATACGCATGGCGAAGGTATTGCCAAGCAAAGTAATTTTACCGACACCCTTGATGCGTTGCAGGCGCGGTTTGATGTTGATATCAAAATAGTTGGAGATGAAGTCACTCTCGAAGCGGTCGTCAGAACTTTCTAAGGCGATGGCTTTCAGATATGTCTCTTGTGATGGTTCCACAAGGACACCCTTTTTGAGTACCTCGCGGGGCAGTAGGCTCTCTACCTGCGATATTTTGTTCTTTACCATCACTACTGCCATTTCAGGGTCAGTACCATTCTTGAATACCACTTGGAGGTAGGCAGTCCCACTGCTCGTTGATGATGAGCTGATATATTCGATGCCGTTGGCACCGTTGATAGCCTGCTCAATAGGTACAATCACACTTTTCTGTACAGCTTCGGCACTGGCACCTGGATATTCTGCACTTACCTCTACGATGGGCGGTGCCACGTCGGGGAACTGTTCTACAGGCAGATTGACGTAGCCTACGATGCCCACCAATGCCATCATCACAGCAAGGGCAATCGACAATATCGGACGGTCTATAAAAAATTTGCTTTTCACTATCTTACCTTTCAATTTTTACCTTAACCTGCATTCCATCTTTTATCAGTCCAGCTCCTTCAGCGATGATGACATCACCAGGCTCCAAACCCTCGGTCACAACATAGTCCTTTCCGTTATCATAAGGAAAGACCTTGATTTCGCAGGCCTTGGCAATTCCATCAACCACTTTATATACAAACTGTTTATTCAGGATATCGTAAGTTGCCTCTTGTGGGATGACGATGGCATTCTTCAGTTCGTAGGGTATGATAATTGATCCATTGCTGCCGTTACGGAACAGCTCTTCTGAATTATCAAACGAAGCCCTGAGAATCAGAGAGCCTGTTGACTCCTCTACATTGCCGCTGATGGCATCAATATGTCCTTTATGTTGGAGTTCTTTCCCCCAATAAGTAACGAGTGATACAGCAGGCAAGAGTGAGGGCAGATCACTCACACGGCATTTATAGATGTCCGCCAACTCGTGAAGTGTCTTCTCCGACATAGAGATATAAACTAAAAGACGTTGAGGGTCAGTAACATTGGTCAACTCCATTTCCATCGAAGGGTCAACCAGTTCCCCAACTCGGTATTCAATCATGCTGAGCACACCATCAGAAGGACTTTTGACCACCGTATATGACAATTCATTGCGGGCTGTCTCCAAGTTTGCCTGTGCCTCAGCCAAAGCACCTTCAGCCTCAGCCTTGGCATTACGAGCCTTGTTCAAATCGAAATTGCCCACAACATGTTGGCTAAATAGCTCCTCCTTACCCTCTAAGTTCAGACGGGCTGTAGCCAGTTGTGCCTTAGCACTTGCTACTTTTGCCTCAGCATTTCTCACAGCAGCCTGATAGGGAGCCTGATCAATAATAATCAGTGGCTGACCTTTCTTTACATGAGAGCCTTCCTTGACACAGATTTTGGTAATCCGTCCGCTGATCTGAGGTCTGATCTTCGCAGGATTTTCCGTCTCAATGGTGGCAGTAAACTCTCTGGAGACGGTATAATCTTGCAACTTAATCGTCAAAGTACGATAGCCTTCATCTGGTTCTTCCTCATCTTCGCTGCCACTCAGACTAAAGTATAAGCCTCCCGCCATTAGTAGTCCAGCCAATAGAAAAACGAGAATCCATATTCTTTTGTTCATGTTCTTTGCATTCTTTGTTATGACCTTAATAATATCTGTATTTGCAGTAACTAATCATTTGCATGGAAAGATCCGAGTAAAATGTTCTGTCCCCACATGTGCTTGTAGCTTAACTTCTCGCACGTTGAGGATATAATGCGGATGCCAAACTGTGGATTGTCCAGATCTAGAGGGCATTGGGGCAAATGTTCCAGCGGATTAAAGGCCGAACCGGCATCCTTGATAATGAAGGTAATCTGGCCGTCAGTATAGCGCAGGTGAACGTCGAAACTCCACTTCAGAACATCTCCCTTGCTGTTCTCGATGATGTTCTTCATAATCTCCTCGCACGTCAGCATAATGTCATTGGCACGACTTTGCATTTTCGGATTGCTTGTCACAAATTGATGAATACGTTCCAACGATTCTCCAAGGGCTTCAACCTGATAAGGCACGGAGAAGTCGATCGATGAATCATGTGAATGTATAGGAATTAGCGTAAAAGGCGACAACTCTTTATCACGATGGTGGTAATACAGCGTATAAGCAAACATCATGGTTAGCATCAGTACACACGAAAATGGGAAGCCCCACCATACTATAGTGGGAAAGAAGAATACAAAAGCAAAGATGACAAGATCCATAAAAAGCATCTGACTGGTGAAGAGAGTCCCACTGGCAAAACGATATCCCAGCAATTGGAACACCACGCGCATGACATTCATCACACCAATGGGCACCAGACACAGTGAGAAAATGCGTAAGGCCTGCGACAGTGAATCTATGCTGTCATCACCACGGGCACCAAACACCATAGCTACTGCCTGGGGCGCAATCAAGATGGCCAAAGTAAACAGGAAGAGCAGTGAGCAGACTACCCGTAGAACACGGTGTACCAGCATACGGAGACCAGTGATATCATCGTCGCCAGTGAGGAAGCCACCTATGGAAACCATCGACGTCTCTACCCCGCTCAAGGCTATCATGACAAAATCGAATATCTCCATGCAAACACTCCATGTGAACATGCTGCTACTGCCCAAGTTATAGATGATGGCTGAGTTGAGCACCATAAAACCTGCCATGAGGGCTACATCGCCAACTGTCAAAGGGATACCCTCGGCAAAGATTTCCCGGGATATGCTCAGATAACCATCTTTGGGCATGTGACAGCGCAAACTACTGTGCTGGTAGAGATGGCGGCAGAGGATGGCTACCACAATGAGGTCATTGATAACTGTGCCATACAACGCTCCGCTGATTCCCCAATGGAATACACCTACAAACAGCAGATCGAGCAGGACGTTGGCGATACCGGCAATAATGACGGCATGGGTCACCATCTGTGGACTGCCGTCGGCCTCGGTGAAGCCACTTACAGCATTATATATGAAAAGTGGCAACAAATCGATTAGGAAGAAGAGACGCAGATAGGTCTTGGCATAGCCGGCAATAGAAGAATCGGAACAAAGAAACGACACTAGCCAGTCGCTCAGCAGACCTCCAGTCACGACCAGCACCAGGCCTGAACTGATGAGCATAATAATGGCTACAGCAGCTATATGACTGCCGTGTTCCATGTGGTTCTCTCCGATAGCCTTCGATATGAGTAACGTACTACCCATACTGATCATATAGCCTATGTTGACGATGATACCAATCACTGGCACACAAACACTGATGGCTGACATGGCATCAGGCCCGACGAAGTTTGCCACGACAATAGCATCTACCATGACTGCCAGCTGGATAGCTACGGCAGAGAATACTGAGGCCGTCAGAAACTTGCTGATGGCCCTGTTAATGAGGAATGGCTTTCGTTGAAGTTCCATGAGGCAATCTTATTGTTCATCAAAAAAACCTAAGCCATACAATGCCTTCGCAAAACGCTCTACATAGTCTTCATCTATGGGCCTCCATTTGAATCCCAGACGGTAGAGCACCTGGGTGGTGTACCCGTTGTTGTAGTCCACTTCCTCAATGGAAACACCCGCTGCACTGTCATAAGCCATCAGCGGACGGAGCAGTTCCACCAGCACAGGGTTCTGCATGGCATAGTTCAGCCGACTCTCGAAGGTTTTACGCTCCACACCCTTGACGAAGAGTCCTGCTCGGGCCAGTCCATCCAGGATGTCCACCTGCAGGATGGTGTGGTTGTTGTATGGATGGAACACCACACACTCACGGGGCGTTTCTGCCAGCAGCAGAATGGCACGGGCCAATTCGTCGATAGGCGAGAACTCTTCTGGAGCATCCAACTCGTCAAAGGGAATTTCACCTAATGCGACATAAGCCCTTAGTGTAGCCATGAAGTTGTTGCTGTTAAAGTTGATTTGGAACTCGCCGTCTTCCTGTCTGGCAGAGAGGTTGCCCACACGCATGATCTTGGCGTTGAGGCCTCGGTTCCTGACGGCATCGAGCACCAAGTCCTCTGCCACGAATTTTGAGTGGACATACTGGTTGTCATCCACCTGCTGCCCCAGCCAGAATCTCTGCTCGTTGAGCACGACATCCTTGGCAGGCACACCGTTGACACGGTCACCTGCGATGCTGACGGTAGAGATATGGACGAGCCGGCTGTTTGTATGCAGGCAGAAGTCAATCAGTGCACGCACCGAATCGGTGTTCACATGTTCGATATCGTCACCGCTGGAGAAGTGCTTGACATTGGCAACGCAATTGATGACGGTTAGTCCGCGCCCTCTGAAGTTCTTGAGTGCATCCGTATTGCTCATCTCAGCCTTAAAGGCAACCACGCGCTTCTCAAGTACTGAAAAGTTCTCATCATCGAAATAGTAGAAGTATAGCGTTTTGAGCTTGTCCATAGGCTTCTCGCCCTCATCACAACGGACGGGACAGAAAATTTTCCCGCCATTGGTTCGGAGCAGCTCATGCAATATGTGGATGCCCATATAACCTGTGGCACCAGATAGTAATACCCTACCTATAGGCTGTCGGGAGCCTTTTCGAATGACTTCTAAGGTGTTGCGCTGCAGCAGATCGTCGTAGTCCTGATATGAATTCCCCGTAAAAGGTGAAACGTCATTTGGAGTCTTCTGTTCATGACAGGACAATATATCAGTTTCCGTCTTCACGGTACGGCTCTGCTGCTGGGACTGTTTGGCAAAATCCGCCAATGCACGTGGGGTCTTCAGTTGGAAGAGGTCGTTAAACACAATGTTCACCCCTTGTTTGCTGGCCTCTACAACGACACGGATGGCATTGATCGACGTGCCGCCAAGTTCAAAGAAATCATCGTTGGCACCGATAGGAGATGTCTTCAGGATGCTCTCGAAGATATTGACAAACATCACCTCAAACTTTCCCTTGGGAGCCACATAATTGGTACCGCTCTTCAATTCTGGTATGGGAAGTGCCTTACGGTTGATCTTACCGTTAGGAGTCATCGGCATGGTGTCAAGCTGTATATAGGCGGTAGGCACCATATATCCCGTGAGAGTTGTTGAGAGAAAGCCCTTCAGCTTAAACATGTCAATCTTCTCGCTGGCCGTATAGTAGAGGCACAGTGTCTCACCGTTATACACCTCTGCTGCCACCTGCTTGATGCCTGTATACAGGCTCGCCCTGTGTTCTATCTCACCCAGTTCGATGCGGAAGCCACGTAGTTTCACCTGGGTGTCGATACGTCCCAGGTACTCCAGTTCGCCCTGCTCATTATAGCGTGCCAGGTCACCCGTACGGTACATCTTGTCATACGTCGCGTCAAGGTTCATATCCTTAATGAACGGGCACGGGATAAACTTCAGGCTGGTGAGTTCCTCACGTCCCCAGTAGCCTTGGGCTATCTGTATGCCGCTAAGACACAGCTCACCGGCCATGCCCTGTGGCAGCAGTTGGCCCTCAGGGTCGCAGATATAGGAGGCGCTGTTGGGCACGGCACGACCAATGGGGATGTCACCCTCCACATTCTGGTCTACCAGATGGAACGACGATGCGCAGGTGAACTCCGTAGGACCGTAGCCGTTAAAGAGTCTAGTGCTGGTCTTCTTGACGGGCATGAACTTTTCGCCGCCCAGAATGATGTAGTTCAACGCTATATCGTAGCTGTTGAGCAGGGCCATGCCGATAGCGGTACTCATGGTACAGCCATAGATCTCGTACTCCTTGATATAGCGGGCCATGCCCTCAAGGTCTTTGCGCAACTCCTCGCTGAGGATATGGGTCTCGCCACCCACGGACATGGGCAGGAAGATGTCCTGCGTAGAGGCGTCAAACGAGAAGCTCGGATGGTGTATGTTGCGACGGCCCGGTCCATAGTTGAATGTAGGTTTGAGCCATGCGATGTAGGCGGTGACAGAGGCCTGAGAGATGACAACGCCCTTGGGCTTGCCCGTAGAACCCGATGTGTAGATCATATAGCAGCGGCGCTCGGGGGTGGCAAGGTGAGTGGTGAAAGGTGAGTGGTGTGAGGTAAGGGCCTCCTGCACCACCTCCTCGGTAACTACCACCTTGGCCTGACAGTCACTGCACATATACTCTATGCGGTCTGCAGGATATTCTGGATCGATAGGCACATAGGCTGCACCAGCCTTGTTGATGCCTATCACGGCAACAACGAATTCCTTCACGCGGCCCATCATGACAGCCACGAAGTCATCGGGCTTAACGCCCTTGGCTATCAGGTAGGCAGCAAGGGCATCTGACTGTTGGTTAAGCTGGCTATAGGTAAGCTGGCTATTGCTGTCCACCACTGCTATGCTGTCAGGACGTTGGGCTGCCTGTTCCTTGAATAAGTCTATCCAAGTCTTGGTGGTATCGTAGCTCAACGTTTCACCCATCGACAGACGGAGCAGGGACTCCTGCTCTTCAGGCCTCACAGTAGAGGCATCGGACAAATATTGGGTGGTGGCCATATTGACTGCCATATTACAGAAGACAGTTGCCATACGTTCCATGTCGCTACGGCTATAGCGTTTACCGTCGTACTCTACCTCTAGAACATAACCATCATCGCCTGTATAGACTGAGAATACCAAGGGGAACTTGGTCGTGTCGAGTGACAGGGGTACCTGGGCTTCATCCATTTCATCGGATTCTATACCGCCCTGATAGACGAACATCACCTCAGCCTTCAGTCCATAGCGTTCTACCAAACGGGTGTAGGGATAGAAATCCAGACTGTAGCTCTTCAACAGTTGCTGGTGCATTGCCTGCACGAAGTCAACCGTAGAAGTTTGACCACTCAGAAGAGGACGCACCACTGGCAACGTCTTGACAAACATACCTACACACTTGTTCAGTGCAGGATTGGCTGAGCGTCCATTGTTGATGGTGAGATAGAGCGGTTGCGCCTCACGGGTCACACGGTGCATTGCCTCGGCAAAGGCAGCCTGCATATAGCTACTGACAGTGACACCTGAAGTATTACAGAAAGCATCAATCTCCTGAGCAGGAATGGTGAACTGGAAGATACAGTCAGACTGACCATCGGGCACCTTTGAGTCTTCGATAGCCAAGGCTGTGCCATCACCTACCAACAGGTCGAAACGTGACTCAGCCTCGATCATAGCTAGGCTATTAAGCAGTTCCTTTTCGTAGAGAGAAAAGTCAAAGGCACTGTAGCTTTCAGGCTGCAGGGCTTTACCTTCATAGGCACGTTTCACATCATCAAGGAAGACGCCTGCAGAGAGTCCGTCGAATACGATATGATGGATGTCCATAAAAAGATATACATGGTCGGGCGACTGTATAACCTCAAGACGATATAAGCGGTCGGCAAATAGGTCAAAAGGCTTCACCTTCTGCTGGAAGTAGGCATTGTCAGGCTCCTGTTTTATCGTGGTCAGGGTTACTGTAGTCTCCTCGTTATCATGGCGCTGTTGTACCACCTCACCATCCTGATGAGACAATCGGGCTTTTAGATAACTATGGGCATCAACAGATTGGCGCAGGGCATCAGCAAGACGTGTTGCATCCAAATTATAGAAACGATAGACCTCAGGGATATTATATTGCGTGGTACCACGGTTCATCTCCCAATCGATATATACACCACGCTGGTTCTCGGTAAGGGGATAGTATTCCTGACGCTCGTAAGCAGCAAAGTTCTTCACCGTCAGCATGAGTTTGCTAGCTATCTGACGGATGGTAGGTTCACGCATGATGTCAGCAACAGTAACCTGTCCAGACAACTCGTTTTGTATAGCCACACTCAAGCGCATAGCTCCCAAAGAGGAGAGACCAAATGATAGCAGGTTGTTTGTCACGCCAAGGTTAGTTGTGCCCAACAGTTCTGTAACGATATCAAATAGT
>JAEEGK010025605.1_pt1 | contig 12094 bp, 8 predicted proteins | sample 8958771 | NCBI WGS metagenome assembly JAEEGK01 (sample SAMN16246547, study PRJNA631951) | gut metagenome | biome: gut microbiome; feature: rumen; material: SC-attached | host: Bos | place: Iran: Karaj | collected 2018-10 | reverse complement strand
ACCGTTGAGGCCGCTGCTGATACTCTTGCTGCTCAGGCTGATTCAGCCGTTGAGGCAATCGCTGACACTGTAAAGGCTGCTATCTAATCAGACCGACAGTTTAGTTACACTACAAACGACACTGGACCGCCTAAAGTCATTACGACTAAGGGCGGTTTTATTTTTCTAAAATAATGCAGTTGATTAGTTTGCATCCGACCGACAACGTGGCAGTGGCACTCTGCGACCTCAAGGCAGGCCAGGAGGCATCATTGTCGGATAGTCGCGTCCTTACGCTTCTTGAAGACATCGACTTCGGACACAAAGTTGCCGTCCAAGCCATCACCACTGGGGAAAAGGTGCTGAAATATGGCCTTCCCATTGGCAGCGCCACCCGTGACATCGCCGCAGGCGAACACGTGCATGTGCAGAATATGAAGTCCGACTACATCTGGCGTCCCGACAGATAACCCTTCCTAACCCCTCTTAACCTTTAAGAACCCCTCTTATGACTGGCTACATTAGAAAAGATAATCGTAAAGGCATACGCAACGTGATTGTGGTCACCTACCTCGTGGAATGTGCCCATCACGTGGCAGAACAGATTGTCCGACAGACCGATAGCGAAGTGCTTCCGGTTCATCTGATTGGATTCGGCGGCTGCGCGCCCAATGCCTACGCGCAAGAGATAATGGAACAACTCTGCACACATCCCAATGTAGGTGGTGTGGTGATTGTCTCGTTAGGTTGCGAGAATTTCCTGCGCAATCAACTGCTGGAAGTGGTGAAAGAGAGTGGGCGTGAGGCTGCGCTTATTGTCATTCAGGAGGAAGGCGGCACCCAATGTTCCATCAGCAAGGGTGTAGAAGCAATAAAAGCAATGACACCTGCTGTCCAGACAGTTCCGAAAGTTGAATTGCATTGGCAGGACCTTTGCATCGGCACAGTTTGCGGAGGCTCGGATGCATGCAGTGGCATCACCGCCAATCCTGCTGTGGGACGCTCCTTCGACAGCCTTGTCGATGCTGGCGCCACCTGCATCTTTGAGGAACCTGGCGAACTGATAGGCTGCGAAGCAATGCTTCGTGAGCGCGGCATCACCAAAGAAGTGGGCCAACAACTCTACGACTGCATCCACAAGGCGGATGTCTATTACAAGAAGATGGGCCACGACAGTTTCTCGCAAGGCAATGCAGAGGGAGGTCTGACCACCATCGAGGAGAAATCGCTGGGCTCTTATGCCAAGAGCGGCAGTCGCCTGATAAATGGACTCATCCGTCCAGGAGAGATTCCCTCCACAAATGGTCTCTATATGATGGACGTAGTACCCGACGGCGAGGCTCGCTGGGGTTTCCCCAACGTGAGCGACACGGCCGAAATCGTCGAAATGATGGCATCGGGATGTCACGCTGTGCTCTACACCACAGGACGCGGTTCAGTTGCAGGTTCGGCCATCGCTCCCGTCATCAAGGTCTGCTCCAACCCCATCACCTTCGAGCATCTGAGCGAAGATATGGACATCAATGCAGGTCGCATCATTTCGGAAGGAGCCACGCTCGAAGAGATTGCGAACGAACTGCTCAACTGCATCGAGCAGGTAGCCGATGGACAAACGACCAAATCGGAAGCCTTAGGCCACCGCGAGTTCTTCTTAGGGTATAAGGAGTTTTGTCGCAAATAAGTTTTTTGTTTTTAAATAGCAGCAAAAACAACAAGCCGCCGAAGACAATCTTCGGCGGCCTGCTTATTTAGAGAATCTATATCCAGAGGATTAGAACCAGCGGGTATAGGCGAAGTCCATACGGTGAGGCAGGTTGGCGTTCTTCGGGAAGAGACGGAAACCAATCTTGTAGGCACCGGAGTACTTCACTGGGAAGTCAATCTTGAAGGTTACAAGCGTACCCTCGCGCTTCACAGCCTCCATCTCGAAGCTCTTGGTGTTGCGAGCAGCACCATCGCCCGAAGAGGCGATTACGAGGTCGAGGCCGAGGTCAGCAGCGATCTCCTTGCCATCGACAATGACAGTGGCAACGTAGGACTTACCGATCGAGAGACCTGCTGCGAGATCCTCCTGTGGCAGAACAACCTCCTTGATCTCAACGGCATCCCAATTGGCGGCCACATTCTCCTTCCATGCGGCGATCTCCTTAGCCAGCTTGTAGTCGTTGGCAGCAAGCTTGCGGGCACGTGCACCCTCCTTGGTGTAGAAGCGATCGTAATAGTCGTCGAGCTGACGACGCATGGTGAAGTGAGGAGTGATCTTGTAGAGACAGTCCTTGACAGCCTTTACCCAGTCGGGCGAATAGCCCTTGCGGTTCTTGGCAAAATAGAGAGGCACGATTTCAGTCTCGAGCATGTTGTAGATGGTCTCAGCATCGAGCTGATCCTGGAGCGACTGGTTCTGGAACGTACGCTTGTCGGTAAGAGCCCAACCTGCGCCCTCCTTGTAACCCTCGTACCACCAGCCGTCGAGGACGGAGAGGTTCAGGGTACCGTTCATGATGGCCTTCTCGCCCGATGTGCCGGAAGCCTCCAATGGACGAGTTGGGGTGTTCATCCAGATGTCGCAACCCGAAACGAGACGCTTGGCAACGTCCATGTCGTAGTTCTCGACAAAGACTACCTTGCCTACGAACTGAGGCATACGCGAAATCTCGACGATGCGACGGATCAGACCCTGGCCACCGCCATCAGCTGGGTGAGCCTTGCCTGCAAAGATGAACTGAACAGGACGCTCGGGGTTGTTGACAATCTTGGCCAGACGGTCGAGGTCGGTGAAGAGCAGGTGTGCACGCTTATAGGTAGCGAAACGACGTGCGAAGCCAATGGTGAGAGCATCGGGGTTGAGGGCATTGACAGCCTGGATGATCTTGGCTGGATTCTCCTGCTTCTTGCGAAGGTTGTTGGCAACCTCCTCCTTGATGAAGTTGAAGAGCTTGGTCTTGAGGCCCTTGCGGATCTTCCAGATCTCCTCGTCGTCAGCCTCATAGATCTTCTTCCACATCTCATCCTGAGTCTGGGTCTCGTAGTAGTTAGGACCAAAGAGCTTCTCGTAGAACTCCTTCCACTCGCTGGCAGCCCATGAGGGGAGGTGAACACCATTGGTCACATAGCCAACGTGGAGCTCCTCAGGAGCATAGCCCTTCCATACGGGAGCAAACATGTCGCGGCTTACCTTGCCGTGGAGCCAAGATACGCCGTTGGCCTCCTGACAAGTGTTGAGTGCGAATACTGACATCGAGAACTTGCCTTCGCCTGGATTCTCACGACCCAAGTTCATGAAGTCAGCCCAGTCGATACCGAGTTTGGGAGCGAAGTGCGACATGTACTTGTAGAAGAGACCCTCCTCGAAGTAGTCATGTCCGGCAGGTACTGGAGTGTGGCATGTGTAGAGCTGCGAGCTGCGAACCACCTCAAGTGCCTCGTTGAACTTCAGGCCCTCATTCTGAATGAGGTCAGCCATACGCTGTGCACCGATAAGGGCAGCGTGACCCTCGTTGCAGTGATAAACATCCTTCTTGATGCCAAGCTTGTTGAGCAGCAGCATGCCGCCGATGCCGAGCAGGTACTCCTGCTTGATACGGTTCTCCCAATCGCCACCATAGAGCTGGTGAGTGATGCTGCGGTCCCACTCAGAGTTGCGGTCGAGGTCGGTGTCGAGCAGATAGAGCTTCACGCGGCCTACATTCACCTGCCATACGTTGGCATAGACAACAACATCATCGTGATAAGGCACTTCGAGTACGAGCTGTGTGCCATCCTCATTCTTCACGGGCTCGATTGGGAGCTGTGCGAAGTTCTGGGCCTCGTAGTTGGCCTCCTGGCTGCCATCGGCAGAGAGGGTCTGGGTGAAGTAACCGAAACGATAGAGGAAACCTACGGCGCAGAAGTCGATGTTCGAATCAGAAGCCTCCTTCACATAGTCGCCGGCAAGGATGCCGAGACCACCTGAATAAATCTTGAGGCAAGCTGTCAAACCGTACTCCATGCAGAAATAAGCCACCGAAGGACGCTTGGTATTGACCGGCTGAGCCATATACTCGTTGAAATGAGCAACAACTGCATCAACCTTCTTCATGAGCTTCTTGTCAGCAACGATCTCGTTGAGACGGTCGAGTGACATGGTCTCAAGCATGGCAAGTGGGTTGTGGCCCGTCGAGCGCCAGAGATCGAGATCAAGCTCACGCCAAAGCTTGTGGGCATCGGAGTTCCACGACCACCACAGGTTGCGGGCTACGGTATGGATTCCTTCAAGTTCAGCAGGAAGGTTTGACTTTACGGTAATATCGCGCCACACGGGGGCGTTGGTATTACTTACCTGTACTTTCATAATAGGTTAAGTTAATGGTTAAAGAAGTTAATTAATTATTTATTTTCCTTGTAATATTCCTTTTCGGAGCGAAGCCTCCTTCAGGGCCTTGTCATAGGCCTGGTTGTAGTACTTGATGAAGTTGTGCCAACCTGCACGTGCTGCTACGCGACGTGCTTCCTGACGGATGGCCTTGACCTCGGTGTGAGGCACTTCAGCAAAACGGAGCACGAGGTCGGCAATGTCGCCAACCACCTGTTCATAGTTGGAATCGCTACGAGATACGACAGCTACTGCATCGAGGATATCATCGTCCTTGCCGATGGTCTTGCACCACATGCCGAAGCCCGAAAGGCTGGTCGTGATGGTGGGAACACCGAAGGCACACGACTCCAAGGGAGTGTATCCCCAAGGTTCGTAGTAGCTTGGATAGATCGTCAGGTCGAGGCCAGCCAACAGCAGATAATAATCGCGGTTAAGCAATCCATCGTCACCCGTGAGATACGACGGGATGTAGATCACCTTGACCTTGTCTTGTTTCTGATTCTGGAATCCCAGTTGATGAATACGGCTCAGAATCGCGTCCTCATAATAATTATAGATCGCGTGCGTAAACACGGGATCGCTGAGTCCGGTGATGAAGTCGGAACCGCTCTGATAACGCTCGAGCACATCGGCACGTACCTCATCGACCCAGCCCGGCACCATGATGAAAGCAACGATCTCACGCTCGGGATTGACGTCGCGCAGACGTGCCATAGTGTCGAGGAAGACGTCAAGGCCCTTGTTCTTGAACTCGCATCGTCCGGCAGTGCCCACGAAGATGGCATCTTCGGCGGGTACGTGTCCCGTCAGACACTCTACAAGACGGCTGAAAGCCTGTCGGCTCACCTTGCGCTCGCGGCTGAAAGCAGTTCCCTTGGGCACGAAGTCTCCTTCGAAACCATTGGGTGTCACCAGCGGCGCACGCTCAAGAAGTTGTGTACACTCGGTTGCCGTGATGTCGCTCACCGTGGTGAAGCAGTCTGCCTCTTGTGCAGCGTGCTTCTCGACCGAGTGCTTCGAAGTCATATTCAGCTCATCGGCCATCTGGTCACCGAAATAGCCGTGCAGGTAGTCGTAAAGCGGCTTGTTGTTGCCACAGATGCTGCGTCCTACGCAGGTTGCATGGGTGGTGAACACCGTAGCGATGGCAGGCACCTGATGCTTGAGATAGAGAACGCCCATGCCCGTGGTCCATTCGTTGAAATGAGCCACAGCATTGCTTCGCAAAGGACAGAGATGCTTGAAGAGACTTTCGATCACCAATGCGGCAGCGTGTGCAAAGGTGCATCCTTCATCATAGTCGCCATAGCCGACCATCGAATTGACACCATACCACTCCCACATCTGACCATAGAAGGCATTCTTTGTTGCATATAATGGACGGAAATCGACAAGCACAACCTGAGGCTCACCTGGCACTTTCCAACGACCAACACGCACTTTAAGATTCTCGGCTTTCGCCTTTTGTGCCCATTCGTCAAGTTCGGGGCTTGCTGCTGTGGGGTCGAAGAAAGGAGACTCCTGCTGAGCCCACAAATCAGGACCTATAAAGAAAAGATTGTCGCCAAGCTGTTTCTTCAAAGTCGCTGCCTTGGTAGAGAGAACGGCATAGATGCCGCCTACCTTGTTGCAGACTTCCCAGCTAACCTCAAACAAATAGTCGGGTTTAATAGAATTCTTCATTATACCTAATAACACTTATTTTCGGGCGCAAAGTTACGGAAAACTTTTTAAATAACGCGGATTTTCCACAAAATAAATCTTAAAAGTCGGGCAATTGAACATTTTTTAATAATTAGGCATAGCATTTTTACATATTTTTACCGAAATTGGCGTTTTTGAATAGCGATTTTTGCAATTGATAAAAGTATTTGACGCGAGAAACCAGTCATTCTCCTTTAAAATTATCGAAAAAAGGGCATAAAAAAAGGAGACTGGACTCACCAAACGGTGTTGTCCAATCCCTTTTGTCTGGTCTTATGCAGACCTTGGTGGTGATGCAACCAATTACTCAGCGGCATTCTCCTTGAGGTGCTGAACGTAGATGGCATGCTCCATCTTCTTGCGACGAACCTGAGATGGCTCATTGAACTGCTGACGACGACGAAGTTCCTTGATGACACCTGTCTTCTCGTACTTGCGCTTGAACTTTTTCAGGCACTTCTCGATGTTCTCACCTTCCTTAACTGGTACAATAATCATATCAGTACGGGTTGTTAAATGTCCCGAATCGCCCGGCTCCCTTTTTTACATCTCCATTTCTTATAGCCTGGGGTCATCGGTCGCTTACCACTTTGATAAGCGGGTGCGAAGATATGAATAATCTGCAAGTTGGACAAATAATTTGCCCGAAAAATGCAAAAATCGTTCTATTTTTTTGGCTTTTTCGAAAAAGTATCGTATTTTTGCACCGTCCAAATGTCAATTGAATATGAAAGCATCGCAGTCAAGAGTTAATCAACTTCGTGAGCTCATGCAAAAGCAGGGCATCGATCTGTATATAATGGAAAACAACGATCCGCACGAGAGCGAATACCTCCCCGACCACTGGAAGGAGATAGAATGGCTCAGCGGTTTCCGTGGCGAAGTGGCCACCGTGCTTGTCACCCAGGAGGAGGCCCTGCTGTGGACCGACAGCCGCTTCTTCATCTCGGGAGAACAGCAACTTGCCGACTCGCCCTTCAAGCTGATGAAGATGAAGGTGGCTGGTGTACCCACCGTTGCCCAGTGGCTCGACGACTACAAGGCCCAGCACGACACCAACTGCACGGGCGGCGACAGCCGCATCCTCTTCGGCAACGAAGTGGATATCGACGTGAACCTCATCAGCCAGATTTGGGACGATCGTCCGTCGCTGCCTATGAACAAGATCGAGATCTACCCCGAGGCATTGAGCGGCGAAAGGACGGCCGATCGCATCAGCCGCGTGCTCGATGCCGTAGAGGAGCAAGGCAGCAAGTCCCTCTGGCTCTCAGCCCTCGACGAGATAGCCTGGGTCCTCAACCTTCGTGGCACCGACATTGCCTGCACGCCCATCTTCATCAGTTATCTCTACCTGAGCCGCAAGGGCTCGACAATCTACGTTCATGACGAGAAACTCACCGACGAAGTGCGTGCCTATCTTTCCGGCCTCGGCATATCCATTCTCCCCTATGAGGAGGCTGCCAATTGCCCCTATCGCACCATGGAGGGCCCCAACCCCATCCCGCTCATGAAAGGCATCAAGAACGAAGTAGAAATCGAAGGCTACAAGTCGGCCCTATTGAAGGACGGCATTGCCCTCACCCGCTTCTACCATTGGCTGGAAGACACCCTGGCACATGGCAAGGCATTCTGCAACCAGTGCGACGATACCACCTGTACCAAGAGAGCCCTCACCGAGATGGACCTGGTGCAGAAGCTCATCGACTTCCGCAGCGAACAGCCCCTCTACCGCGAAGAGTCGTTCCCGGCCATCGTTGCTTGGAACGAACATGCCGCCATGCCGCATTATGAGCCTTCAAAGGAACACGACACGCCCATCGTCGGCGACGGACTGCTCCTCATCGACACGGGCGGACAATACCTCGATGGCACCACCGACATCACCCGCACCATTGGCGTGGGCAAGGTGAGCGACGCCATGAAACGCGACTACACGCTGGTGCTGAAAGGACACATCCGTCTGGCAAGCGCCGTCTTCCCTCGCGGCACACGTGGCGACCAGCTCGACGCCCTGGCACGCATCGACCTCTGGCGCGACGGCAAGACCTATCGTCATGGCACCTCGCACGGTGTAGGACATTACCTGGGCGTTCACGAAGGTCCCGAGTCAATTCGCATGGAGCACAATCCCCAGGTGCTGTGCGACGGTATGATCTTCTCCAACGAGCCTGCCATCTACCTGGGAGGCAAATACGGCATTCGTCATGAGAACCTGGTGCTCGTGCGCCCCTTCGACGTGGCCACAGATGCACCCGATGCCACTCCCTGCGACCCGACGGAGCAGGGCGAGTTCCAGTGTCTCGACACGCTGACGCTCTGCTACATCGATACCTCGTGCGTCATCAAGGACATGCTCGACAAGGACGAACTGGCTTGGCTCAATGAGTACAACCAACGCGTCTTCGACACCGTTGCGCCCCATCTTGACGAAGCCGACCGCACCTGGCTCGAAGAGAAGTGCAAGGCCCTCTGACGCCAGAACTGCCCCATCAAACAGAAATAACCATACTTATTTTTATGAATTCTTCAAAGAGACTACTCAGGTCCTCGCTTTTGGCGGTTCTCATCGCACAGGCAGCGATGGCGAATGCCGAACAGCGGTTCCGGTATTACGACCACATCACGTTCTACGATGTCTATGCAGGCACCGTAAGTCCCAATGACGCGCCAGTGCCCGAAGGCATCTATCGCCTCAACAATTCGCGCTATGCCACCCTGCTTCCTGCCGAAGATCTCGACAGGATGGGCGACACGTTGCGCCTCGAGGTCAGTATCAGCGCCCTCTGTGACAACTACGACCGCATCGGTTCGGTCGATCTGGTGCTGATGTCGCGCGATTCGCTCACCTACAACGACTGCGTGCACGTCAAGCCCAACGGAGGGAAGTACTCAGGTCGCCTCGGCGACACCGACCCGAACATCCAGCGCATCGAGGTCGGACGATTCATCACCCCGTTCATGGACAAGAACAAGGGCATCGATGTGCCCTACTCGTGGGACATCTCCTTCCTCTCGCCCCTGCTGCACGACAAGGCGCTGCGCGACACGATGAACCTCTGGCTCGAATTCCATCTCGAAGGCGTGCCTTACGCTGCCAACACGCAGATTGCGGGCTGTTCAGGCCGCAACGACGTGTTTGCAGGCACGCTCGACATCGTCACCAGCGACACGTTCGACGACAAGCCTACGCAACGGCAACTCACCCTGCCCCTCGCCTACGAACGTTATCTGAACTCCTACAGCAAGGGTCACAGCGACGAGGAGGGAACCACCGTGGCGCATTACCAGGTGCATCTCGACGAAGCCATGAGCGACGCGATGTTCCTGATGGTCAACTCCAACCACGGCGCCAACTCAGGCGGCGAGGAATACAACCGCCGCTTGCACTACGTCTGGGTCAACGAATGGATGGCAATGGTCTATCGCCCCGGCCGCACCTCCTGCGAACCCTTCCGAATGTACAACACCCAGGCCAACGGCATCTACGGCACGCACACGATGACCGACGAAGCCTGGCAGTCGTTCAGCAACTGGTGTCCGGGCGATGTCATCGACAACCGCATCATCCACCTCGGGGCCATTCCTGCCGGCGACTATGACTTCCGTCTGATGGTGCCCGATGCCGTCTTCAACGACAATCAGGGCTATTTCCCCTTCTCGCTCACCTTCTTCGGTGTGCAGGAAGGTGACATCGATGGACTCAAGACCATCGCAGATGAAGGCCAGCCCTCCACGCAAATACGCTGGGACGGCGACCGCCTGCTCGTCGACAGCCCCGACAAGCACGTCACCGAATGGACCCTGCTGAATGCTGCAGGTCAGCGCATCATGGTGCAAAACGGGGCCGTGAGCGAAATCAAGATGTCAAACCACCCGACCTCGGTCTATATCCTCCTCATGCTGATGGACGATGGCACCACCGAGTTCCACAAATTCTTCAAGAGATGAGGACGTTCTTTAAATATAATATAATGTGTGACGCTGCATCTTTGCTCCGACGCCTTGTGCTACTGCTCCTGCTGGTCATCTCTGCCGAAAACGCATCGGCACAACTCACCTTGGGCTATTGCGACGAAGAGGGATACACTGCAAGCCTTACCAACAACAGCACAACAGCAACCATCTCGTGCGCCATGGGCCTCACCTCCGCCCTACAGGCCGACTATACGTTCTGTTCCATCAGTTACCTTCGCATCCTGCTCACCGCGCCCGAAAACCTCACTTCGTTCAAAGTGTGGCTACGAAAGGACTTGAACGACGTCGAGGACCTCTCTGCCATCGACATCGAGCCATCGGCCTTGGTCGAAGGATGGAACGACATCACCCTCCCCGACAGCATCCGCCTCACGGGCGCTGAAACCTATTACTGCGGCTACTCCTACCGGCAAAGCGTCAAGACACGCATTCCCCTCAGCGGAACAAAAGGGACAGACGAATCGTTCTACGTCTCGACTGGTGGCACGTGGCGCGACATGAGCGACCGCTATGCACCCATCTGCATTCGTGTTGGTCTGAGCAGCAACTATCAGTATGCCATGGAACTCCTCGACCTGCGCCTCGATCATCGTTGGTTCGACATCCACAGCGAAGGGGATACAATCGTCCTGCGGGGCAGCATACGCAATCTCGGCAGCGATCCGCTGCATCAGTTCCGTGTGACTGTCGAGGAAGCCGACCTTAACCACCACGAGGCCACATACGACTGCGCCAGCACAGGTTTTGGCTATTCCGTTCCCTTCGAATTCAGTTTCCCGCGCAGCGAAAACATCACTTCCACCAGTCCCGACATCCCCATACGCCTCGCCATTTCCCAACCCAACGGGCAGGAGAACCAATGCGACCACGCGACCGGCCGGACGCTCTACTACGAATTGGGCGAAAGCAATCCCGACCCGCTTCTTGCACCCACCAACCTGCTGATTGAGGAGTTTACCAGCGAAAGCAATGGTTATGCCCCCGCAGGCCAGACTCACCTTCGCAACAGCATCGAGCGGGCGCTGCAACGCATCCCCGACACCCACCCCGATGTGATCATCCTCAGCCGACACGAGGGCTACGGTCCTACCGATGCCTGGCGCATAGCAGGCTCCGACTACAAGGCCTCGTTTTTCGGGCCCGAGGAGCTGACTTTCGCCCCTGCTGCCATGGTTTGTCGCAATGGTCTGCCCTTCTCCACCACACTCGACGAAGACTCCATCGCGCAGCTGATTTCCGAGCGTCTGAATGTACAATATGGCAGCATCAGGTTCGACCAGGTTACGTTCGATGCCGACACCCGCACCGTGTCCGCCACCCTCACGACACACCTATATGGCGTCTCGGCCTACCGCAATCCCACCCTGGTGGTCTGCGTCAAGCAGGACAAGGCAGCATCTGTTGCACAAAAGAACTATTATCCAACGCTTTACGACAGCGACTGGCAGCGCGATGTGGTGCGCAGTTACATCCCCCTGCCCCACGAGGGTCGCCTGCTCGGCGATGCCGATCCCGAAGCTGTTGCCGCCGGTTTGGTCCAGGTTTCCGACTGCGTCGACAGGCAGTTCACTGTCAGCCGAACCCTGCCTTCCGACATCACCTCAAAGGAGGGTCTCTCGCTCGTCGCCTACATTTTCGACAATAACTACACCGACCAGATCATCGCCGTTTCTCAGTCAAAATTCTGAAAAACTTGGCATATATGAATGACAAATCGCCCCGTAAAGAGGCGATTTTTTATTTTTTTATAAAAAAATCGTGCAAACGTTTGCACATTTGTTGGAAATCCCCTATCTTTGCATCGTGTTTTTCATGGTATTAGATTTAAGGTAATGTGAATTCGAGCCGTCGCGATGACGGTTCGGATTTTTTTATTGGCCCACCTCCCAATTGTTAATTACTCAAGTTTCGCATTTGCTCAACTTGATGGTAAGGGAGTTAATTGGGAGTTAGCGGGAGTTAACGGACGGCACCTTAGCCTGTAGAGTTGGGGACACGAAAACCAACGTCCGTTAACTCCCGTGCGTTAGCACTAACTCCCGTTAACTCCCGCTAACTCCAAGGCAAAATTGATATAATTAA